>Ga0307409_100000012_pt1 | contig 64668 bp, 43 predicted proteins | sample 322Ometagenome_2_FD_203888 | JGI IMG/M metagenome (GOLD analysis project Ga0307409, IMG submission 203888) | Maize rhizosphere microbial communities from greenhouse at UC Davis, California, United States - 322HYB-O-2 | ecosystem: Host-associated > Plants > Roots > Rhizosphere > Soil | place... | reverse complement strand
TCGCAGTCTCTTGGGTGCGGTGGATCACCACACCAAGCACAGCTGGGGACTCGTCCCGCTTGAAGATCCGAAACACTACCAGCGGTTCAGGAAAACATTTCAGCGACTCCTCCGCTTGCGCGACCTTACGCAGGATCAGCTCAAAGACTTGCTCGCGGATTGCGCGGGACTGCGCGCACAGGATCGGGAAATCGACTTAGCCAAGGACTCAACCGCTCAGATGGCGGAAATCGAAAAAACACGTCTTGAAATAAAGGCGTTGGAGACGGCTGAGCCCGCGATACGTGAAGCACGGACTCTTTACACCGAAGAAGTCCAAGTTCGATCCAACGCCCATCAACTAACGCGCAAACTCCGCGAACGTTGTGCGCTTTGGAATCAAGAATACCAGCAGAGCATTAAGGATCTCAACAAGGTCGCGGATGTGGCGCGCGGCGCCCTAAAAAACCTACTCACGGATAAACAATTATTGGAAAAAACGCAGGGGGAGAAGCAGGGGAAACTCGCTGTCGTGGAAGAACACCTTCTGGCCATCGAGAAAGGCCGCGAGCTGTATGCGATATTTCAGCCCGAACTGGCGGAGCAATCGGTCAAAAATCTTAAAGAGCACTGGCTGGAATTAGACGCCCGTCTTCGAGTGCTACCAACCGGGACTATCGAAGAAATAACCGAGAATCTGAAGGGCCTGAATGGGCAGCTCGCGGTGGTGAAAAAACAAATAGACCATCAAGGCAAACTGATCGTCACCTGGCTGCGCACGCAGTTGCCCAGTGAAGACGTCAATCGCATCGGAGCCTTGTTGCGTTCCGACCTGCTCGAATCAGTTCTCGATGAGCAAGTATTCATCAAGGACTCCGGTGCTCTCATCAAAAACCTTCGCCTGCTTGCTGAACGCTGTGACGCACGCGGGTATGAAGACGATGCCGTGACCGTTGAATTCCCGTCCGGGGCCTTACGCCACGCAGCGGAGTTGGGGCAAATTGAGCGCTTGGAAAAACGACGAACCGCCCTGGAAGTCGATATCGATAAAGCCCGTAAGGAAATTGAAACCCTGACCTCTTTTGCCTCGCTTAAGGAAGAAGCCAAAAAACGTGAAGCTGCCTACAAAACCGCAGAGACCGAGTTGAACGATTTCAAAGCTTGGACCGAGGAATGCAAAAAGGAGGCCCGCTGGTTTGAGGAAAAGGCAGGATACGAATCCGAGATCGAACGGCTTAAAACCGAGTTGGCTATAAATGAAGATAAACGCATCAAGGCTCAGGATACACTAAACACGACGGCGACAAAATCGACGGATCTCGGCAGGGCCAATAATTTCGTAACTCAACAGATTGAAAAAGGTCTGCCGGTTGCGGAAGGCGACGATCCCAGGCTGACGTTGTCGGACAATATCGAACTCCCGTCTGAGCTAAAAGATTGGTTCCGGTTTATCCGAAGCTACTGCGACTCCCATCGCAACGGACGGGAACTGTTGCTCAATAAAATGGCGAATCTCAGCGGAGTGTTCGCTGCTGCCTCATTTGGCTACGATCCGTCCGCGACCATTGAGGAACGGTTGGATAAACTTGAAGCGGAAATTTACGCACTGCCCGAGCGCAGGCGTGAGACCAACAATCAATGGCTAGGTGTGTTGCGCACCTCCCGGGCAAGTTTCACCCAGATTCTGAATGGGTTACGTGCATTGCAGCAAAAGTGTCAGGAGTTGAATCGCCACTTTGGAGCGCTGGAATTTTCCAGCATCAAGAAAATCGATCTCAAACTCTACGAGCACGAGGCTGAGCTTTCGGTTTATCACCGGTTCCGCGATCAAGGTGGAGACCCCTCGTTGTTTGAGGCTCCCGAAGAAGCCACTAAACGCTTCGAGGCGCTCCGGAACGAACTGCAACGTCGGCCAAAGCTTCAGCTATCCAATCTCTTTGGGCTTCGATTTGAAGTCACCCGCAACGACGGCGTAAAAAATCTCTACGATAAATTCGAGCAAGTGGAGAGCACCGGAACGACTGTGGTTCTCAAGGTGGTCCTGAATCTCATCGTGCTGAAAGATCTCCTTCATGAAGGAAAGGCGCGCATCCCATTCCACTTGGACGAAGTGCTCGAACTCGATCATCACAATCTCGCCAACATCCTCACGCTTTCCGAATCGCTCGGGTTCGTCGGAATTTTCGCAGCACCTGAATTTGCAGTAGGTCCACGCGTATTCGTCCACATGGTTCCAAACGAGGCCAAGCGACTGATCATCGACGAGCGACATCGTCAGGAAATCATCGAGGAGCCGCAGGAAGCAACCGAGGCGACCCCGTGAGTTTAGGCACTCCCACATATCTGGCTAAATTGCAGTCTGATGGACGGCTTCCACTCAGCGCGTTTTCCCGCCGAGCATTGGCAGAGATGAAAACGCTGTTCGATACGGAGGTTTTATCCGTGGACCGCTCGCCGCGCGGAGATGTGGTAGTCGTCCGGCAAGTGCAGGAGCTGGTGCTTTGGATGGAACGCGCATTCCCATCGGCAGGCGCCAATCTAGATCATCTGGTTAATCTCCCGAGGGCTCTCGCTGCCGCATCTCATCGAAACACTAAACGAGGCAAGACAACCCATCGCCAACAGGCACTGCTTTTTCGGGCCGTGAACGCCGACGAGGTTGCTCAGATAAACGGGGAAGATTGGCCCATCGGCCAGCTTACACAGCGATTCGGTGTTGCGGCAGTAGTTATCGATGAATCCACGTCGCTCACTCTTCCGCCGAATTGTGCCTTGGTCGAAAACCAAGAGGTGTTCTTCAACTGCGAACGGATTCTACCCAGCATCCAAACCGTCCTCTACAGCAACGGCCGAGTCTCCTCCCTCCTCATCAAGGTGTTGGCCCGCTCACTGCCTGAGACAACGGCATGGTGGCACCTGCCAGACTATGACCCAGTGGGCCTCGATGATCACCTGCGGCTTCATTTGGCTGGCTGCCGACCGACTTTGTTTATCCCGACTAACCTCGCAGTCCTGTGGGATCGCTATGGCCAACGGCCCATTCTGGAAAAGCGGAATAACAGCAAAATCATTGAGCGGTTATCGACCGCCCAAATGACACCTGAGGTTCAAACTATTTTCGATCTGATTAAGCGCACCGGGAAAGTGCTGGAGCAGGAGGCTTTGATTGCGACGATCACAAGTTACGAGTAACACTTTCTGCGTAGGAATCAGTCTCCCGAGCCACTGCTCACGCACGGGTCCACTTGATTCGTCGCCCCTCTCGGATCAGGCTTTGAAGCTCAAATACACGGCTTACTCGACCGGCCTTCTTCATTTGTTTCGTCCGGACGTTATCAATCCAGCAAAGCACCGCGACAGGCTTTTTATCGACGACTCCGTTCACTTCTTCCGAGTAGTAATCTTGAGCTTTGATCTGAACCGGATGCCCGTGTGAAAGAAACGAGCTGCTGTAGACTTCCAGTTCCAGATGCACGGGTTCCGATTTTCCGCGTAGCTTGACCAACATGTCAGGGAACCCCGAGCGGATACGGATAAATTTTTCGATACCGAGCTGTTTATGCCCGGCAGCGACAATTGCCACGACCTCCTGTTCGTTGCGCGGCTCACGCCGCAAAAGTGGAATTTTTTTGGGATCGAGTCTGCGGCGCTTAACCTCTGCCCGTATGCGCAGAAACTCATCACGCGATATCGCTGTTAAGGTAGATTGTCTGAAAATCGGATGCCCAAGCATATCTTCAATCGATGGAACGCCCACGGGCATCCCTGCCTGCCAGCCGGTTTCGGTGCCTTTAATCATCCACGCTTTCTTTAACCGTGGAGTAAGGTTCCGCGCTCGTTCAGGAATCGATCGATACTCTGATTCCCTCACGCACTCATAAAATCCTGTAACTAGACTCAATGGCCGTTCCCTTGCGTCCGAAGTAGTGTAGGCAAACCCGATCCAACGGTCTCCTTTTTTGACGCGCCTGAATACGGCCGGCTCTTCTGGATCACCCGTCCGCCAGATCACATTTGGTAGGGCATGAAGAGCATCGTATCCATGCTTCACAATCCAGTATTTACGGGCTCGGGACTCTGGCACGCCCTCTTGTGGCCAACAGCATGGTTACTGTAAATATCAAGATGGGCCGAACGCTGAAACGGGCTCTGGCACGGTTGACCCCGCAGTAGCTAATCCGAAGCGTGGGGCCCGTTGGCAGCTATTGCAGTCCTTGGTCGTCCGGCGCGGATATCGCGACGGATCCCATGGCGGCCACAAAAACGCCGAATGTCTTTCGTTCCGACTTCGATCCCGAGATCGACCAGGTAGGTGCGAAACTCTCGCGTGCGATAGGACTCTCGCGGGTGGCGTAGCATGTAGAAAAGCACATTGAGCTTCCACCAGTCGGTGTGCCCAAAAAGCCCGCGTCGCTTCGGTGCTTTTTCAAGTGACGCCAGAAACCGCAGAGTCTTCCCGACATGGCGCAACAGGCGGGTTTCGCCGGCACGCACGACCTGCCCGAACCATTCGGCAGAGGCCAGAGTGAGGAGCGGCGACTCCAAACCAACGCCCGTTTCACGTCGCCATTCGTTCACCAGCAGGAATGTTCCGACGTCGATTTTTCCAGCTTGGTAATGGCGCACCAAGGCTTCCACTTCGCTCCACGTTAGCCCGCCATAGATGCGCGCGGGCATTTGCTGGCGGAGGGCAGCGGCTTCGATCCGCAGCGGGCGATTGTCCGGCGCGAACGCAGCCGCATCGCCCTCGGTTGATTCCTTCGCCAAGGCGGAGGCAACTTTCGCTCGCGTCTTGGGTTTGCGGGCAAACTCCTCCCACAGCCATTCGCGGAGAGCGGGGGAGGCACGGCATAATCGGGCAAAAAGGCGGAAGGCAGCATCGTCGTCGCTCTCCGTGAACGCTTGCAGCGCCGCAGAGGAATCAGGGCTTTCAATGCTCTCGCTCATGGCCGTCTCCCTTTGGAACTCGTTGGCGTGAAAAAGTTCACCGCAAGCGCGGTTCAATTTTCAAACAATGCACGCAACCGGTCATACAGGGCGCGCAGGTCGGATTGGTAAGCGGCCTTGCGCTCCGACGACATCAACGCGCACGTCTTCGGCGAGTGGAGCGTTCGGACCAGCTTGGTGGCCAAGCTCACGTGCGGAGCCAGGCGGCCCAGCACGGCGGTTTGGCTTCGCGTTTTTGGCTCCGTCGCGATCCCGAGGCGGTCGTAGGCTTGGCGCAGGCTGAGCCCTTGCACGAAGCTGGGATCGGTCACGTTTCGGGCCAACCGCATGTAGCGCTGAGCGGTGCGTGGCGTGCCTTGGAAACTGCTTTCCAGCCAGATCAGCCATGCGCCCGCGCCCATCGCATGCCGCACGCGTTTCTTTTCTTCGATGAGCAGCGTGCCCGCGTTCCAAGCCGCGATGAGCGCGGCATCCAGTGAGCGACGGGACGCGGTGGCGAGGTTCGTGGCCTCGGCGTGAAACCGGTTGATTTGCTCCACGGTGGAGGGGGTGACGTTGGGCGCGTTCATGACCGGAGTCCCGTGGTTTGGCGAAAGTCGGTCGCCAGCTTGTAAACGCCCTGCCGACTCAATCCCGCGCGCTCGCCGATTTCTTCGAGGGTGATGCCGCTGAGTAGATCGGAACGCACGCAGTAGAGCGCGACCGTCGCGCGTAGCCCGCGAGCTTCGACCGTGGCGGCGTCCGCGACCCAGATGAGGAGGCGGCAGATGACTTCCAGCGCGAGTGCCCGCGCCTCGATACGAGGGTCAACGGGTTCGGCAAAGAACGATTGGTCTGTGTTGTTTTTCATAGGTGGTTTTGGGTTCGATGCCACCTTACGCCCGTTGCGTTTTTACAAATAGGCCCTGTGATTGAGCCACTCCGTTGCCCCTATTTCGTCTGGGCAGAGTCATTTCTGATAAGCGAGGTGATCCTCTGGCCTGAGTTTTTTGAAACAAAAATTGTTCATTTTTAATTTCAAAAATGGGCGTGTGCTTGTTTTTGAAACAAAAATAAGCCTTATTTCGTTTCAAAATGGGTAAGCACGCCAGTTCAACCGACAGCCAAGTTCTCGCCCGCATTCAGGAGAAAGCGCCGGGCTGGGTCTTCACGCCGTCCGCATTTCATGATCTTGGCAGTCGCACCGCAGTCGCCCTCGCTCTATCGCGTCACCGCGCCGCAGGAACCATTCGCCAGTTGGCCCGAGGACTTTACGACTATCCCATCCGTGACCCGCAACTCGGTCTGCTTTCGCCGACTACGGAGGCGATAGCCGCCGCTTTGAAGGGACGTGATGCCATTCGCCTCCAGCCATCGGGAGCCTATGCAGCCAATCTTCTGGGTCTGTCCGAACAGGTGCCGATGAAACTCGTTTTTCTGACCGACGGTCCAAATCGCCTCGTTCGATTGGGACGGCAGGTGATTCAGCTGCGCCACACCACCCCGCGAAACATGGCGGCCGCCGAGCGGGTCAGCGGCTTGGTCATCCAAGCCCTGCGCCATCTCGGCCAGGCTCAAGTAACCGACGCCATTATTGAGAGCCTTCGCACACGGCTATCCGAAGCCGACAAGGCGCAACTTCTTCAAGACTCAGCTTACGCTCCCCGCTGGATGTCTCCCTTTATCCAGCACATCGCCAAATCTCCTGTGACGACATGAACCAGTTCATCCTGCTGCCATCCGACCGACTCCGCACCATCTACAACGAAGCTCAGGCGCGGCGCGGTCTGCCCGCTCAAAGTTTGGAGAAGGATCTTTGGGTATGCTGGACACTGCGGGAGCTGTTCCAGTTGCCCGGATGGACAGGCCACCTGACCTTCAAAGGCGGCACATCGCTCTCGAAGGCGTGGAAACTGATCGAACGTTTTTCCGAGGACATCGACCTTGTGATCGACCGGGAATTTCTCGGGTTCGGCGGAGCCACCTTGAGTAAAAACCAACAGGCGAAGTTGAAGGCTACGTGCAGCCTGCGAATCCATACCGAGTTGAAGCCGGCGCTCACAGCGCGATTTCAACAACTCCTTCCTCCGGGCAGCTCTTGGTCAATCGACGCCGCTTCCGTGGAGGAAGACCCGGATCAGCAAACGCTGCTCTTTCGGTATCCCAGTGTGTTTCCCATTCCATCACCTTACCTCCGTCCGGTGGTGAAAATGGAAATGGGCGCGCGCTCGCAAACCGAGCCATCGGCGTCCGCCACGATTCAATCTTACGTCTCAGAAGTCTTTCCTGCCGCAGTGACAGACGGGACGTTTGCCATCCGCACGGTCGCCGCGCGCCGGACGTTTTTCGAGAAGGTGCTGCTACTGCATGAGGAAACCTACCGGGAGCCCAAGCCCGACAAGCCACTCGTCCGGAAGACCGGTTTGGCCCGGCACTACTACGACGTTTGGCGACTGATCGAAAGCGGGGTTGCCGACGAAGCCATCGCGGACGCCGGGCTCTTCACGCAGGTGGTGGAGCATCGGCGGGTGTTCTTCGCCTATAGCTGGATTGACTATTCGACCATGCGTCCCGGTTCGCTCCGACTGGTGCCGCTGGATCACCAGCTCGACGCATGGCGACAGGACTACGCGGCCATGCGCGCCGAAATGTTTTTTGGCGAGGCTCCGGAGTTCGATGTCATTTTGAAGACCATAGCGGACTTCGCGCGACGTTTTAACGCGACGAGCTAAACGGAGATTTTGTCGGGTAAGACGACACAGTAGTCAGATTCGCACGGAGTCGAAAGACTGGTTTTGGATGCTCGCTGCGCTCGAATTCTTCTAGCTGGGGCCGCTCCGGAGGAATGCCAAGGCTAGCACCTGCGACGGCTGGCGGGCTTCGCGCTGCGCACTCCGCCCGTCCGCGCCTCAAGGAGTTCTCGGGCTGCGCCCTGCGCTCCTCCTTGCGCTGCCGGTGCTTGCCGGAGGCATCCCTCCGGGACGGCCTTTTTAAGGTTTGGCCTGACAGGGGACTGCGCGGCGCGGTTCGCCGCTCCCTCCGCGCGCTCGTTGGCGCGCACGACTCCCAAATCCCATGCGTGACTTATCCCGTGACCCGGTTCCTCAACCCGGCGACATCATCAACCAGCCCGGCCACCCGTTTGACGGGTTCGTGGTCGTTTCCGTTTACACCCGTGCGCAGGCCATCGCCGATGGCGTCATCGTTGATGCGACCCGCGGCGACCTGGCCGCGATCTCCGCTCAGCACTTCCCCGGCGTGCATGTCGCCATGACGGCGGCAGTGGCGGCACTCATCCAGAAGGCCGTGGACCACCCCGACCACGGCAACGACTGGCGCGGCGTGTGGCACGATGTGCTGTGGATGAGTCGAGTTGCCCCGGTGAAATCCTTTCCGGGCGGGCGCCTGTTCAAGGTGGTTATCACCGGCACCGGCCGGAAGCGCCTGCACACGCTCAAACTCCAGATCTACCCCGGCGACAAAGGCGAGCCCTGCGCGACGATCATGCTGCCCGACGAGGATTGACCACAAGCCGAGCTCGGCGCGCATTTGCGGTGCGCCGGGCCTGTATTTGGTATTCCGATAAAAATTAGGTTGCCCAAGGTTGCCCAATGAAGATTGGGCGGCGAGGGCGCGGGGTGCTATTCCCCGTGGGGACGAGTTACGCATTTTTTCGCCGCTTAGGTTGCCCAAAGGTTGCCCAAAATTTTGTTTTTGGCTTCACTTCGCCGCACTTTCCTGCATTCTAATTCACGTTCTAAACCATTAACAATCAACTAAGTCCGTGTAAATCCGCGATTTAGCTCTGAGATCAGGAAGAGTTTCGAATCCCCGTGGGGACGCCATTTTTAAAACCCGCAACTTCTTAAAAGGTTGCGGGTTTTTTTGTTGGTCGCGCCAAGGTTGACAGGGCAGGCGACGGGGCGGAAAAAATGCCGGTTTCCTATGAAACGTGTAAGCGTTGCTCTCTTATTGTTTATCACCGCCGTGGTTCCCGCTTGGGCTCAGTCGGTCGAGGCTCCTGCGGCCAAAAATACCGCGCCCGTGGTCGCCACGGGCACGACGACCGATGCAGGCACCCAAGGCGCTGCGGCCATCCACTCGGGCGCGGTAGTGGTTCCGCGCACGCCGGACTTCCTAGAGCAGTTGGTGGACTCGATTCTGGCGCTTTTCAACGTGCGCAGCTCGGGCAACACGTGGCAGCACTACGCGGTGGCGGGCACGTTGCTGGTGGTTTTTTATCTGCTGCGCCGCGTGGTGACGATGTGGATTTTCGGCTTCCTCAAGAAGCTGGCCTCTCGGACCAAGACGACGTTCGACGACAAGCTGTTCCCCGCGCTGGAGGCGCCGGTCGCGACGTTTATCGCGCTGCTCGGCGTGTTCGCCGCGCTCAAGGTCCTCAAGCTGCCCGTCTCCAGCGACGAGGTGCTGCGCGTGTCCATGACGGTGGCGTTTTCAATCTGCTTTTTTTGGGGGCTCTTGCGCACGCTCAACGCGTTCCTCGACCACCTCGCCGAGATCGCCCGGGCGCGACAGGCCGGCGTGGCGGCGTTCATGCCTTGGATCAAAAAATCGTTGGTCACGGTGTTCGCGGTGTTCGCGGTGTTGATGACGGCGCAGAGCCTCGGCGCCGACGTGAAGGCGTTTCTCGCCGGTCTCGGCATCGGCGGTCTGGCCTTCGCGCTCGCCGCGCAGGACACCATCGCGAACATCTTCGGCTCCGTCGTGGTCGCCATCGACCAGCCGTTCAAGATCGGCGAGACCGTGCGCATCGGCGCCTTCATCGGCACGGTCGAGGACATCGGCCTGCGCTCCACCAAGCTGCGCGCGGTGGACAAATCCCTGATCATCATCCCCAACAAAACCGTGGCGGCGGAGGCGGTGACCAACCAGTCCCGTTTCACCCAGCGGCGCGTCGAGCAGGTCGTCGGGCTCACCTATGACACGTCGGCGGAAAACATGGACGCGATCGTGGAGGACTTCCGCCGCATCATCCTGGCCGAGGCCGAGGTCGATCCGACGTCGGTCATGGTGTTTTTCCGCGATTACAGCGCGTCGTCGCTCGACATCTGGATCGTTTACGTGGCCCTTGACCCGGATTTTCAGAAACACATGCGCCTCAAGCAGCGAATCAATCTGGCGATGATGCGGGCGGTGCAGGCGCGGGGTCTTTCGTTCGCCTTCCCGACGCAGACGTTCGAGTTGGGCGAGAGCGCCGCCAAAGTGTTCGCCTTGCGCAACGAATCGCGGGGCTGAGCGGTTGGGGGGCGCAGGTGTGTGGTCGCACAGGCTGGCAGCATTCTTGGCGGTAACCTCGGCAAACTGGGGGCGTCGCTTGACCTGAACGTTTGCCGGTTTATTACTTTTCGCCTGTTTATGCCTGCCCCTTCGTCTCTTTTTTGGACTCTTTGCTCCTGCCTCGTCGCGGCCTCCGCTTCTGCTGGCACGGTGTCGCTGGACGGTTTGGTCGCCGAGTCGCCGTTCATGCTCAAGCAGGCGGAAAACGCGGCTCCCGTCGTCACCGAAGGAGCGACGGTGGAGTTTCGCGGCATGATTTCCACCAAGGAAGGCGTGTTTTTCGGCCTCTATGACCGCACGAAAAATCTCGGCGCGTGGGTGCGGCAGGATGACAAGAGCTCGGAGTTCAAGGTCAGCAATTACGATGCGAGCGGCGATCTGGTGACGGTCGACTACCAAGGCCAGAAATTCACGTTGCCTCTTTCGGCGTCCAAGATCGGCGCCGCCGCGCCCACGCCGTTGCCGGTCGTCAACAACGCACCGGTTTCCACGGGCGGCCAGGTGGTGGCGACTCCCGCAGCCGCACGAGGCAATGATCAACAACGCTTGGAATCCGTGGCGGCCGAGGTGCGGCGCCGGCGTGCGCTGCGTCAGGCGGCGACTTCCGGCACGACCGCTCCGGCGGTTCAACCCACGACTCACCAATAGTGAGCGCATTCCCGGGTGATCCGGCCGTGGAGCCGGTTTCCAACGGGCGTCTGATCCGCAGGCTTTTCGGTCTGGCATGGCGCTACCGGGCGCGTTGCGTGCAGGTGCTGGCCCTGCAATTACTGCTGCTCACCCTCGGTCTGAGCGGCATCAGCCTCACCGGCTTGGGAATCGACTACATCGGATGGGTGCTCGGCCAGCGTGGCGAGGGGCGCGTCGTGGAGTTCCCTCAAACGAAATTCGGCCTGCAACTCCCGCGCGAGTGGGAGCCGCTCAATGTCCTGCTGGTCATCGCGGGATGCATCCTTGCCTTCGCGATCCTGCGCGCGGTGCTCAATTATCTCTACACGATTTCCATCAACCGGCTCGTGCAGCAGCGGCTCGTGATGGACCTGCGCGGCGAGGTCTACGACAAGCTGCAAAAACTCAGCTTCCGCTTTTTTGACGCCAACACGACGGGGTCGATCATCACGCGCGTCACGGGTGACGTGCAGGCGGTGCGCATGTTTGTGGATCAAGTGATGATCCAGAGCGTCATCATGATCGTATCGCTCACGATTTATACGATTTACATGGCGAGCCTGCATCCGGGGCTGGCGCTGGCCTGTCTCGCGACCACGCCGGTGCTGGCGGTGATATCAACGATGTTCTCCCGCCATATCCAGCCGCGCTATGCGCAGAGCCGCGAGCTGGTGGAGCGTATGGTGCAGCATTTCTCCGAGAGCATCCAAGGCGTGCAAGTGACCAAGGCGTTTGGCCGTGAGCAGGAGGACCGCGAGGCGTTTGCGGCTAAAAACCGCGCGGTCTTCGATCAACAACGCGGCATCTTCTGGCGGGTGAGCCTGTTCTCGCCGGCGGTGGGTTTTCTCACGCGCATCAACATGGTCGTGCTGCTCGGCTACGGCGGCTGGCTCGTGATCCAAGGTGAGCTGCCGCTTGGCGCCGGCCTGGTGGTGTTTGCCGCCTTGCTCGACCAGTTTTCCGGTCAGGTCAACCAGGTCGCCACGCTCGTGAACAGCGTGCAGCAATCCCTTGTCGGCGCGCGCCGGGTCTTTGAAATCCTCGATGCGCCCATCGAGGTGACCGATGCGCCCGATGTGGCGGCGAGTCCGCGGCTGACCGGCGAGGTGCGTTTCGAGAACGTGTCTTTTTCCTACGATGGAGACGACGCGGTGCTGCGAGACATCGATCTCGACGTGAAGCCCGGGCAGTGTGTCGCGATCCTGGGCGCGACGGGCGCGGGCAAGAGTTCGCTGATGAGCCTCATCCCGCGCTTTTATGATCCGACGGCGGGGCGCGTGCTGGTCGGCGGAATCGATGTGCGCCAGCTGCGACTCGAAGATCTGCGGCGCGCGATCGGCATTGTTTTTCAAGAGAGCTTTCTTTTTTCCAACACGGTCGCGGCCAATATCGCTTTCGGGCATCCGGACGCCACGCAGGCGCAGATCGAAAAAGCCGCGCGGGTCGCCGCCGCGCACGACTTCATCATGCAATTGCCGCAAGGCTACGACACGGTGCTCGGCGAGAGCGGGAACACCCTCTCCGGCGGACAGCGTCAACGCCTCGCGATCGCCCGCGCGGTGCTGCTGGAGCCGGCGATCCTGCTGCTCGACGACCCGACTGCGGCGATCGACAGCGAGACGGAGCACGAGATTTTCGAGGCGCTGGAAAACGCCATCGCCGGTCGCACCACGTTCATCGTGGCGCACCGGTTGAGCACGCTGCGGCGCGCGGATTTTATCCTCGTGATAGAGGACGGTCGCATCGTGCAGCGTGGCACGCACGCCGAGCTCATGCGCGTGCCGGGGGCCTATCTGCGCGTGGCCGATCTTCAACTGGTCAACCGCGACGATGCTTCCGATCTCCTGCATGAAAAGGAGGGCGACTCGTGAGCACGCCTGCCAGCCGCCGTCCTCTTTCACTGGTGCAACGCGGCCGCGACGACGAGCCCGAGGCGGAGATCAAGCCGCTCGACTGGGGGATCGTGCGCCGGCTTTTCCGCTACACGGATGCGTTCGCCGCCAAGCGCAACTGGCTCATCGTGCTCACGGTGGTGCGCGCCTCGCAATTGCCCGCGCTCGCGTGGCTGAGCGCCCTGATCATCGCCGGTCCCATCGCGGGCGGGCAGTCCTCGCCCCTCATCTGGTGGCTCGCGGGCTACGGCGCGCTGGCGGTGTCCACGGATGTGTTGTTTCACTTCCGCCAGCGCTACGCGCTGGAGATCGGCGAAGAGGTGGTGGGGCGGATGCGTGCCGAGATCTTCGATCATGTGAGTCGCATGCCGATGAGTTTTTTCCATCGGGTGAAGCTCGGGCGCATCCTGAGTCGCGTGACGAGCGACGTGGAGTCGCTGCGCCTGGGCATCGAGCACGTTGTCTTTGTCGGCATCGTGCAGCTTGGGCAGATGATGTTCGCTGCCGCGGTCATGGCGTTCACCGACTGGGTGCTGTTTCTCGTGGTGCTCGGCATGGCGCCGGTGCTGTGGGTATTGAACAACCATTTCCGCGGACGGTTGAGCCGCGACACGCGGGCTCAGCAGGAAAGCTTCAGCCGGGTCACCGCCACGCTTGCCGAGTCGATCAACGGCATTCGTGTGACCCAGGGTTTTGTGCGGCAGGATACCAATGCCGGGCTTTTCCGAAGCCTGCTGGCCGACCACTCGCGCTACAGCATGGGAACGGCGCGCTCGTCGGCGATCTTGCTGCCGCTGCTCGAACTCAACAGCCAGTTCTTTGTCGCGATTCTGCTCATGCTGGGCGGCTGGCAGGTGCTTCATGGTCATGTCGAGATCGGCGTGCTCATCACCTTTTTCCTGTTCGCCAACCAATTTTTCGCGCCGTTGCAGGTGTTGGGGAACCTCTACAACCAGGCGCTTGTGTCGATGGCTGGCGCGGAACGCGTGTTCCAGCTTCTCGATACCAAGCCCGACTGGGAGGACGCGCCCGATGCGGAGCCGTTGCCGGATCCGCGCGTCTCGGCGGCGACCGTGCACGGTGCGCGCGTCGAGTTTCGCGGCGTGTCGTTTGGCTACGACCGGGCGAAGCCGGTGCTGCGGGATGTGAGTTTCACCGCCGGTCCGGGCAAGATGGTCGCGCTTGTCGGACACACGGGCAGCGGCAAGAGCTCGATCATCAACCTGGTATCCAAATTTTACTTACCCACTTCGGGCGAGGTTCTGATCGACGGCCGGGAGATCCGCACGATCACCGGGCGTTCGCTGCACCGGCAGACGGGCATGGTGCAGCAGCATAACTTTCTTTTTGCCGGCACCGTCCTGGACAACATCCGTTTCGGCCGGCCCGAGGCCACGGAGTCGGAGGTGCGGGCGGCGGTCGAGCGACTGGGCTGCGCCGACATGTTCGACTCGTTGCCGCAGGGGATGGCCACGTTGGTGGGCGAGCGCGGAGGCGGCATCTCGACCGGACAGCGGCAGCTGGTGTGTTTCGCGCGCGCGCTGCTGGCCGATCCCCGGCTGCTCATCCTCGACGAGGCGACGAGCGCGATCGACGCGCTGACCGAGGCGCGCCTGCAGCAGGCGTTGCTCACGCTGCTCGCGGGTCGCACGAGCTTCGTGGTGGCGCACCGCCTGAGCACGATTCGCCACGCGGATCTCGTGCTGGTGCTTGATCGCGGGCGCGTGGTGGAGCGCGGAACGCACGCGGAGTTGTTGTCATTGAAAAAGCATTACGCATCTCTGCACGATCGGTTTGTTCGCCAAAGCGGGGCTTGAAGCGGGCGGGGTAAATTGCGCAAGTTCTAAATTCCACCTAGGTAAATCGTGAATTTACCTCTGAAAATAGGCATTGCTTTCGGGCCATGCGGGCGTAATTCCAGAAACCGCTATGGCAAAAAAAACCGCTCGCAAACCCAACGCTGCATTCCTCAAACCCGTTCAGCCCGATGCCGTTCTTTCGGTGATCGTTGGTTCGAAACCCCTCCCCCGCACTGAGCTCACCAAGAAGCTCTGGGACTACATCAAGAAAAACAACCTGCAGGACAAGAAGGTCCGCACGCAGATCAATGCCGACGACAAGCTGAAGCCCGTTCTGAACGGCAAGAAGTCCGTCAGCATGTTCGAGCTCACCAAGCTCGTCTCCGGCCACCTCGTCAAGTAAGGTCCGGTTACAGTTCAGTTTACATGCCGTCGCGGGGAAACCTGCGGCGGCTTTTTTGCGCCTGCCCGCCGGGGCGCGCGGAGCCCATGTATTCCCGGTTGCATGAGCCGCCGACAGCGATGAGAATGGGGAACTTGTCGCATGCCCGCTTTTGAACGTCGTCATCTTTTCACGTTGGGTTGCGTCGCGGTTTTCGTCGTCGGGCTGGGCGGAGGGGTTTGGACCTATCATCGTGCGGAGGAGCGGGCTTTGGCGGATCTCACGGCCAGCGCCCGGCAATGCGCGGTCGCCTTCCATGGAGGCCAGTTGAAGTCGCTGACGGGCACGCGGGCCGATCTGGAGAATCCGGTCTATGCCGAGGTGAAACAGCGGTTGATGGAACTGCGCCATGTTCAAGAAAGCGTCCGTTTTGTTTATCTGTTCCGTCCGCGACCGGGCACGGGTGGCGTGGTATTTTTGGCTGATTCGGAGCCGGTGGGCTCCGAGGATATTTCTTTGCCCGGGGATGACTTTCCCGAGGCTGTGGATTCGCCCGGTTTGCAGTCCATTCTCGCGACCGGCGTGCCGGCCACCGAGGGGCCGTTGCGTGATTCATTCGGCGTGTGGGTGACGGGTTATGCGCCGGTGGCGGGCGTCTCCGGCACGCCGGATATCGTGGGGCTGGATATCGATGCGAGCACGTGGCGGGCGGCTTTGATCGAGCAAGGTTTTCGGGCCTCCCTTTATGTGTGGCTGCTCTTGGGGTTGCCCTTGGTCTTGCAACTGTTGATGCGCCGCCGTGGCGCCCAGGAGCGCACGATTCGCATGCTTTCCGAGGCGATCGAACAAAGCCGGTCCGCCCTGATGATCACGGGGCTGGACGGTCATATCCAATATGTGAACCGCGGATTGTGCGAGCAGCTTGGATACAACCGGAACGAGTTGATCGGGCGCGACTGGAGCGAGTTCAAAACCACGGACACTCCCCCGGAGGTGGCGAGCGACCTGGTTAAAACCGTGCGCGCGGGGCGCACGTGGTCGGGCGACTGGTTCAATCGTCGCAAGACGGGTGAGCTGTATCCGGTCAACGGCGTGATCAGCCCGGTTATGGATCCGCGTGGACGCATATTTTGTTTTGTCGCGATGATTCGCGACATGACCGAGGAACGGCGCATCCGGGACGAGCTGCGCGCGGCCAAGGATCGCGCGGAGGCGAGCGAGCGGGCGAAGGGGGGCTTTCTCGACATGATGAGCCATGAGCTGCGCACCCCGCTCAATGGCATCGTGGGCTTCACGAGTTTGCTGCTGGATACGCCGCTTACGCCCGAGCAGCGCGAATACGTGCAGACGGTGCGTTCCAGCGGCGAGGTTTTGCTGCGGATGACCGGCGACATTTTGGATTACTCACGGATGGAGTCGCGTCCACCGCCGGTGGAGTTGAATCCCTGCGAGGTGCGCGTGCTGGTGGAGGATGTGCTTGATCTGCTGGCCTGCATGGCGGCGGAGAAGAATATCGTTTTGCTGCATCAGGTGGGCCTGGAGGTGCCGGCGGTGGCGATGTTGGATTCAGGGCGGTTGCGACAGGTGCTGGTAAACTTGGTGGGCAACGCCGTGAAGTTTACCGAAGCAGGCGAGGTGGAGGTGCGGGTGCGCGTCCGGGCCGGCGACGAATCGAGTGGCGGCGCTTCCTTGTTGGAGTTTGCAGTGCGCGACACGGGACCGGGTATCAGCGATGAGGATCAAAAACGCCTGTTCCAGCCGTTCACCCAGCTCGATGCATCGATTAACCGGCGGCATGGCGGCACCGGCTTGGGGCTGGCGATAAGCCGCTCGCTGGTGCGGTTGATGGGAGGGGAGATTTCATTGCGCAGCGAATTGGGCCGAGGCGCGGTGTTTCGCTTCAGCATTCCGGTGAAACCCGAGCAGGCGCGCGTGGTGTCGCCCGTGCTGGCCGGCAGTCGGGTGGGGCTGGTGGTGCGCACGCCGGGTTTATTGCGAGAGCTGTCGCGTGTGATTCTGGCGGCGGGCGGAGTGCCGGTGGCGTGCCGCCTCGATGAGCTGAAACCGAGGGGCAACCTGGACATTGCCGTGGTGGATTGTGATCAGGGCGTCATGGCACAGGTGCTGGAGTCGGCGGTCGACTTCACGGCCTGGCCGACGGGAACGGTGGTGGGCCTGGTGACGAGTTCGCAGAGCGCGGATGACAGGCGGCACCTGCGGGAGATTTTTCATTCGTTGTTCAACAAGCCGTTGCATCATGACGCGTTGGTAACGGCCCTGGCCTCCGGGGTTTCGCGAAGCATCAATGCGGACACAGCGCACCCCCGGTTTGATCTGCGCGTGCTGATTGTCGACGACAACGCGGTGAACCTGCGTTTGCTCCAAGGCTTGGTGGCTGCGCTGGGTTGTCGCAGTGTCGCGGTATTGAACGCCCGCGAGGCGCTCCAGATATTGGCTCAGGATGCGGCGTTCGACGTGGTGATGCTGGATCTGAGAATGCCCGAGATGGATGGGTTGGAGATGCTGCGGCGCGTCCGGGCGGGAGAGGCGGGGGCGGGCGTCCGTGGCATTTGGGTCACGATGGTGACCGCGGATACGCAGACGGAGGCAAAGGACGAGTTGTTTGCATCGGGGTGCAACGACTTCGTGTCCAAACCGATCACGCTGGCGAGCTGCATCGCCGCGTTGCAACGGGTGCGGACCGGGGATGGCAAACGTCTGCGCTAACGAGGAACACGCGCGTTTCTACAGACCCAGGGCCTCTTCGATCGCCTTTGCGGCGGTCTTGAGGATTTGCAGGCGGGCGTGGCGCTTGTTGTTCGCCGGGATCAGGTGCCACGGGGCGGCGGGGGTGTCGGTGAGTGCGAGCATGTCGCCGACGGCGATCTCGTAGGCGGCCCATTTGCGGCGGTTGCGCCAGTCCTCGGCGTTGATCTTGTGGCGCTTGTAGGTGGTTTCCTCGCGTTCGCGAAAACGGCGAAGCTGCTCCTCGCGGCTGATTTGCATCCAGAATTTGACTACAATGGTGCCGTGATCGGTGAGTTGCTTTTCGAAGTCGTCGATCTCGCCAAACGCGCGCCGCCACTCGGGTTCGGTGCAAAAGCCCTCGAGCCGCTCGACGAGCACGCGTCCATACCACGAGCGGTCGTAAATGCTCACCAGCCCGGCACGGGGCACGTGGCGCCAGAAACGCCAGAGATAGTGGTGGGCTTTTTCCTCGTCGGTGGGCTTGGCGACGGGGATGACGCGGTAGTCCTGCGCATCGATCGCGCTGGTGAGGCGACGGATGGCGCCGCCTTTGCCGGCCGCGTCCCAGCCTTCAAAAACAAACACGATGGAGCGTTTCGCGGCTTGGGCGGCTTGCGTCGCGAGGTGGAGGCGACCGAGCCATTTTTCGCGTTTCGCTTCGTATTCGGCCGATGAAAGTTTTTGGTCGAGCGGGAGTGCGAGCAGGCGGGCGAGGCCGGCGGGTTTGAGAGACTTGGGTGGGACGGCGCGCGGCGGTGTGGGCGGAGTGGCCTCGATGCGGGTGAGGTGGGCGTCGAGTTTTTTAATGATGAGGTTGGCGACCTCGAGGTTGCGCTGACGGGGATCGGCCGCGTCGATCACCGTCCAGGGGGCGCCCGGACGGTCGGTGGCCTGGCGCAGGCGGGTGGCGGAACGGGAGAGCCGATCATGCAAACGATGCTGGCGGCGGGCGGCATCGGTCACGCGCCAGGCGGTGTCGGGGTTGGCGGCGAGCTCGGCGAGACGGATGCGCTGGTCGGTTTTCGAAAGGTGGAGCCAGACCTTGATGATCAAGGTGCCGTTGTCGGAGAGCAGTTTTTCAAAGTGGCGAATGCGCTCATAATGACGGGCGACTTCGGAAGACTTGGGGGTGTCGGTGGCTTGGGCGCGCAGGAGTTCCGTATACCAGGAGCCGGCGAAGATGCCGAGGCGACCGTTGGCCGGCAGGCAGCGCCAAAAACGCCACATGAGCGGACGCTCGCGTTCTTCATCGGAAGGCTGGCGGAAGGCGACCGTCTCGAAGCCACGCGGATCGAGCCAGCCGCTGAGCGTGTTGATGACTTCGCCGCGACCGCCGGCTTCCTCGCCGGCGAAGATGAGCAGGACTTTGCAGGGGGCCTCTTTCAGGCGAACCTGCAGCTGAACGAGTTGTTCGCGAAGCGCGGGAACGCGGGACTCGTAGATTTTTTTATTCAACCGCTGGTCGGGACGCGCGTTGGCCATGGGATAAAAAGAGAGCAGCGGGCGGCGCGGCGTGTCGAGAGGTGTTTATCGTCCCTTGTGAGATCGCTCTGTTCTCAGGTTCGTCAGGGGCGGGTGTTTACGGTTCATAGTGGAGTCCCTCGTCGGCTCGGGCCCGATGGGGTCGTCGGGATTGGCAAGATGACCATCGCACGCGTCCGGCGTAACCCCCGAGGGCGAATTGTGTCTGTGGCGTGATGAACTTCATTCGTTGCCCGAATGTGAGACGCTTCATTCATGGCCTCTTCGGTTTTGGACGGGCCACGGTTTTTGTTGTGCTGAGTGGCATGAGTGTCCGGGCTGCCCAGCCTCCGGTCGGGCCAGCGGGTATTTTTGTGATCGGCGACACGCGTCCCGTTGCGAACGAAGTCGCCAAGTTCGATTTCGATTTCGTCTCTGGCTACACTCTGCGTGTGCCTTGGGCGGACATCGAATCATGGAACGCAACCACCCAGGCGCCCCAATATGATTTCTCGCGTGTCGATACCGCTTTGAAAGATCTGCGCGCCCGGGGGAAGCGCATGACGCTCGAAATTTTCATCACCAAGGTTCCCGATTACGTGCTCGGTTTGCCGGGCGTCACTACCTGGACCAATCCGCACCCGACTCAAGGTGGCGTGCAAGTCGTGCCATGGGACACCACCGCCCTTCTCGCTTATCGAGCGATGATCCAAGCCCTCGCCAACCATCAGGTGGCCGGCACGACCTGGCGGGTTGCCGATCATCCCGTGCTCGAATCCGTGGACGCGTCCATCGTGGGGCTGCAGGGACTGCGCGAACTATCGAACACCTTGGTCAAACATCCCGATTACACGCGTGCACGTTTTATCCAAAGCGTGGTCGATGCGGTCGCCTTCAATCGGCGGGCGTTTCCTCAGAAGTTCGGCTTCCTCGCCCTGTTTGCGATGACCGACGCCACCGCTGTTCCGGCGCTTCATGAAGCGGTTTACGCGCGGCTCATGGCAGAGTTCAATGTTCCCGGGAAACCATCTCTCGGCTTCTTCCAGGAAACGTTGAGCGACATCGGCCCGCGTCCCGACACGCTCGGCGAGCTGCTCGCCGCAGCCGCGCCGCACACCTACTTGCTCTTTCAAGCTCTCCGCCCGTGGGCGCTGCGCGCGGGCGAGCCCCGTCCTGTTGAAATTGCCAGCGCGACGCCGATCACCGGCCTGGAATTTGCCTGGGCGAACTATCGTTCCACCTACGTCGAACTTTACGGGGCCGATATTCTCAATACGGAGAATGCCGCCGGTTTACGCGCCTGGAACAGTTTTTTCAACGCGGTGGCGACGGTGCGGGCGGGCCGTGACGCGCCTGTGCTTGAGCGCTCCGGTCCCACTGGGATGACGTTGCGCTGGAATGCGAATGCCATGTTGCGATACCGCCTCTGGACATCGTCGGACCTCATAAATTGGACTCCATACAACACGACCGAGCCTCTCGATGGCGAGGTCCCGGTGGCTTTCCCCGAGAATGGGCGTCGATTTTACCGGATCGAGATTCTTGCTCCGGTGCGTTAGCACGACTCGGTCGGGTTTTGATGCAGGCGAGGCGGTGCCACCCTCCGCAACGAAAACGATGGAACTGGCCGGCTTCCGGTGCATACTGTTTCCAACAAACAACCGCGTGGCGGCGGTTTTCTTCCAACCCCAAACCCCGGAGGCGGACGACTAACATGATTACGATCACGGTTGAGACGGCTTTTTATGGGATTCTGGCAGGTCTGATCGGTGCAGGCGCGATGTGGGCGGCGATGCGAATCATCGAACGGGCGGGGCCGCCGACGGGCGGCATGGTGGTGGCGGTGGGCAGCTTGCTGACGCGGTCGCGGACCAATGCGCTGGCAACGGGAATTTGGGTGTATTTCGGAGCGGCCGTCGTCTTTGGGCTGCTTTACATGGTGCTGATGATGAGGCTGCACGTCACCGCTTGGCCCTATGCGTTTTTCGCCGGCGCGGGTTTCGGGTTTTTCCACGGGTTGGTGGTGAGCCTCGGCCTCACGTGGATCGTGTCGGACAACCACCCGCTGGAGGAATTCCGCAACGTGACGCCGCTCATTTTCCTGTCGCACTTCGCCGGACACATCGTCTTCGGCGCGGTGGTCGGGCTGGTGATCGCGCTCGCGCCGGTGTGAAAATGCCCAGTGGGATTTAGTGAGTGGAACTGGCTTTAGCGGAGCCGGAGTGGTCTCTCTGGGATTTGAGACCGACGAATGCGACCTCGGGGCCTTGCTGGCAAAATTGACGTTGTGGGGCGTGAAAATAAGGCGGTGTTGGGTGTTTGGAAACGCGAGGCCGATAAAATAGCGCGCTAAAAATCCCTCGCAAAGCACTGTAAGTATGGCCCTCGTGTAAGCGTTCTTAAACCTCCTCTCTTGTGATTGCTTACATCACTTCACTACCCCCTTTTCGTGTTCTTGTCGGTATCACTTTTGCCCTGATCGGGCTGACTCCGCTCACTGCCCAGGTGCCCGTGTCGGTTTCCCGCACGCCGCCGGAGGCCTATGTAAAACAAGCCGCACCGTTACTCACTCCGCTCGCGAAAATTCTTTCGGCTCCGATCCCCGCCGACAAGGACGCGGTCGCCCAGGTGTTGATTGATGAAAGCGTGCACATCGTGGCTGCGGACGGCCGTGTCCTGCGCGTCCGCCAGGTGGCCTATCGCGCACTCACCGAGGCCGCGCTCAAAACGCTGGGCGAAGATATTTTCTCCTATGGCCGCGACCAGCAGAAATTTCACCTTGTGCGAGCCGTAGTCATTCAACCGGACGGCACCGAGCAGGCCGTCGCGTCTGACGCGATCATCGTCCAGTCTCCGCAGCATCAGTCCAACCTGGCCATCTACGACGACACGACCGAAGTCCGGATCATTTACCCGCGCATACCGGTGGGTGGGGTGACGCAAACCATCACGATCAATGAGGACACGAAAGCACGGCTTCCCGGTGCCTACACGATCCGAAACGTCTGGGGCGGCAGCTGGCCGACTGCGCTTGAGCGCATGGTGGTCGATCTTCCGGAATCCATGTCCGGGCATCTTCGCTGGTTCACGATGGGGCCAGACGCCGTGGATCCCACGCGTGAGACGCTCCCGGAGTCCCGGGTCCGTCTCACTTGGAAGCGCGAAGGAATTCGCATGACTACCTATGAGGTGGAGCGCGCGCCCGCCGTGCAGACGGGGCCGTCCTTGCATCTCACCACGTTGGGGCAGTGGGACGAGGTCGCCGGCTGGTTTCAAAACCTGCTGGTCGGACGCGACCAATTGCCCCCCGAACTTGTCGCGAAGGTGGACGAGTGGGTAAAGGCCGCGCCGAACCGTGACGCGGTTCTGCGCACCCTTTTCTCGAAGGTGGCCGACGAAATCCGCTACACCTCGCTCGCCCTCAACGAAGGCGATTATCAGCCGCAGACGTGTGCCGAGGTTTGGGCCCGCCGTCACGGTGATTGCAAGGACAAGTCCAACCTCCTCGTCTCCCTGTTGCGCCGCGCGGGCATCCCGGCGCACATCGCTCTGCTGAACACCGATCACCTCGGGCTCATTGATCGCCGGGCCCCCGACTACCGCGTATTCACCCATGCGATCGTGGCGATTCCCGATGACCGAGGCGATTACACGTTCTGCGATCCGACCACCGCCTCGGGTTCGCCCGGCATGTATGCGCCCTCGGTTGCCGACCGCGATGCGCTGGTCATCCGCGAAGGCCGTGCTGACTGGGCTCACATTCCCCCGCAGAAAGCCGGACGTCTCAACTACGTCTTTGATCTTGCGCTCAGTCCCGCCGGTGAAATTTCCGGCTGGCTCACGTTCACGGCCGACGGCGTTTACGGCGCATGGGAGCGCGAACGTTATCGCAATCAGGACAACCCCTCCCGCCGATCCGCGCTCTCCCGTATCGTGCGCGGATTTTTCGCCGGAGCCGAGGTGATCGACATTGTAACGCCCGATCCCACCACGGCGCCTGCGCCCGCCGTGGCCCGCGCTTATTTTGTGGTGTCCGCCCAAAGCGATGCCGTCACCGGACCGACTTCGATCACGTTTCCTCGAAGCCCTTCGCTGTTTTTTAATCTGGGAACCACCGAGGCGCGCGAGACCGCCTACTTCCTTTATCAGGACCAGGCCCGCGTCTCGGCCACGTTTAAGCTCCCTGCCGGCACGACGACGGGCGTGTTGCCGGCCGCTTTTCAGCTGGAGACTCCCGCTGCGCTGGTGGACGCGCGCTGGCGGACGGAACCCGGTGTGGTGCGGGCCGAATTCCTGTTAGACGTTCGTCAGAGTTCCCTGGCGCCGCGCGAATTTGGGCGTTTCTACCAAGCGATGCTCGCGCTCGATAGCTGGCTGGGCCAGCCGCTGTCTCTGCGCACCGATGGAACGACCGCCCCGACCGCTCCGGCTGCGGCGGCCATTGATCTGCCGCTTATGCCCACCGGTCGCGGTCAGCTGGATCTCATCGCCAAGCGCTATCCCTATTCCGGGAGCCGCGATCTGCGTCGTGCCGCTTTGCAGCGAGCCTTGCAATATTTTCCCAACGATCCGGCCACCGCCTACGAGGCCGGTGTTCATTTGGCGGTGCTGGACTGGAATGAAGACCGCAACCAGGAGGCTTTTGATCGCACCGGTGCGTTGCTTGCTGCGCATCGCTCCATCCTGTCGCCCGGGCTGATCGCTTGGGGCGAAAGCATCCAGGGTCTCGCTTTACGCGATCTTGGCCGCACGGACGAAGCCATCGCGTTATTCGCCCGCATTGCACGCGACTCCACCGTCGGTGCCTGGCGTCGTTCTCAGGATGCGCTCAACGCGATCGAAATCCTCAAGACCCGCGATCCTGCCGCAGCGCTCCAACTCGCCACCGAGTGCAGCCTGCTCGTATCCGAACACCAGTCCGAGCTGCTTGCTCATGTTGCCAGTCTGAGCCTCGATCTGAAGCCGGATTCGGCGCTTCAGGAACACATCGCTTCCGTCGCGCGTGCACAGCCCTCCGAACTCGATCCGTTTCTCGCTTACATCACCAAGGCCTCCCTCGCATGGACCGGTGCCGACGCCTCGGCGAAGCGCGCGCGCTGGATGGTGATTGCCGCCGTGCTGGCTCCCACCCCCGGCACCGAACTCGCCGCCGCGCTCAAGGAAGCCGGTGCCGCCGGCCTGCGTCTGGCTGCCGCCGCCGACATCCAGCGCCGTCTGCGCGAAGCCGTTTCCCGGCCACCGCTCGCCGCGTGGTTCGGTGCTGCCGATGCACCGGCCCCCGAGTCCTGGGCCGCCTACACTGCCGCGCGGGCCAAGCTCGTGGAGAAAAACGACTCCAACGCCTGCGCCCTTTTGGGTGTGCGGGCGTTACTCGCGTTTCCGGCCGATGAGGAAACGTTGATTCGACTCTGGCGCATCAGCTCGGACGCCGATTGGCAGGAGCGGCGCTTCCCGGGCTCGCCCGCTGCGCCTCTTCTACCGCTGCTTCTCGACCTCAGCGATCTCGTGCCCAAGCCGCATGATTCCTATTTCGACGGACGTTTCCTGCGTGCCGCCGTGCTAGCCCGCGCTGGCAACTACGCCGGAGAGCGCGCGATTTTCACGGAGCTTTTCGCCGACCCCCAGTTTCCTTCGGGTTTTCACCTGACTGGCTACGCCCGTCTCGGACTTTGCTGCGAATACCTCGGCGATTTCTCCGCGTCGTTAGCCGCCTATCAAAAGCTCGAAAACGACGTAGCCGACTCCGACCGCAACACCGACGCGATTCTCCGCGCCGTCTTTATAAATCTCCACCTCGATCGAACGGCGGAAGCCCTGCGCTTGATCGGTGTCCTTGAAAGTGCAACCGAAGCGACGCTACTCAAGACCCGCAACGAATACTTCATCCGCGAGTTCATCGCCCTGCGCCGCTCGGGCCGTGCCGAAACTTTCTGGGCCGCGCGCGCCAATTGGTGGCCACAGTGGGAGGCGATCGCTGGCGTTCTGCGGCTGCCGACTCCGGCTCGCGAGACCATTGTGCCGGTCATCCCCGAGTTGTCCGTGCTCGGGAAAAACCTGAGGAAGGCGGAAAAAGATAAGAATTCCTCCGCCTTTTGGAGTGAATTTCGCACCCTCATCTCCGCCGCCCGTTGGCTGCCCTCCCTCGCGCCTGAAGTCAGTGGGATTATCGGCCAGCCGATTGCCCAGGCTCCCGCCCAGAAAGACGCGTTTAATCGCCTCGTCCTCTCGCAACTCGCCATCCCCGGGACCCCCGACGCCAACGCCCGTCTGCGCGAGTTTCACGTGATCGCTACCTTTCATGATACGGGTGACCACGTCAAAGCGCTCGCTGCGGCCGCCGTTTTTCTGTCTTCTCAGCCGGCCGACGAACTGCAACGCCCTGCTGTCGGTCGCGTTCGGGCGATGTCGGCGCTCGCCTCCGGTCGCGAACTCGCCGAGGCCTCCGCCGAGCTTGAGCGTCACCTTGCCAATCCGGCTGCCGCCGACCGGCGTCCGCTGGCTGTCGAGTTGCTCGCCAAACTCTACCGTGCGCGCCACCGCGGAGAAGAGGAGCGCCGCTTGTTGCAACGTGAAATCGCCAATCCGCTCGTCGCCGCGGACGAAGATGCGCACCGCTCGCTCACCCAGCGTTTCGAACTGCTCGGCGGCAGCCTGCGCCTGGGCGAGAGTGTGCGCGACTGGCTGCGCGACAACCCGCTCCCGTGGTATGACTATGCCGCGCCTGCCTCGCTCGACGACCCGCGCCTGCGCGATCTCTCGGCGGTGCTCGAAAACCCGGAGCGCCAATTCAACCCCGTTGAGATCATCAAGCTCCGGCTTCTTGCCGCGCAAAGTTCCGCCATCAGCCTGGCAAGCCAAGGCGCGGCTTTGCGTGAGGCCGTCGAAAGTCTCCACGAACTCGCGCCCACCCAAACCGAGGCCACGCGCCTCGCCCATGCGTTTATTGACCATGCCGCCTTCGATGAATCCATCCGGGTTCTGTTCCTGTGGCATCTGGTGATCGACGCCTACAATCAGGACCGCCGCGCCGATTTCGAACGCTGGAAAAGCCATCCGCTCTTCGCGCAATTCACTCCGTTTCAAACCGCCTTTGTGGCCGGCATGTCCCGCGCCCACGCGTTTGATCTCGATGACCCCGTCGCGCTCACCGCGTTTGCCGATGAAATCCGCGCCAAGGAACTCAACGAATTGGAAGTCGCCCAACTGCAGGAAGTTTTCCTGCGATATGTGCGTCTGGACGAGCTCGAACGCGCCCGAGTTTTCGTCGATTCGATCCCGGACTGGCGCTTCGATTCCAAATACTCCGGTTCGCATGCCTCGAACCGGTTGAGGTTCACCCGCAGCCTGCGCGCCGCCGAGGCGCAGGCGCCGGTCCACCGTGCTTTGGTCGCTCGCGTGCGCTCGCATTTCACCGTGTTGCCCGTCGCTGCGCCGGCTGCACTCACCGCGCTTCGCATCAGCCCGGGCGTGTTGCCGGATCTCGCCGTCGACACCCGCGATGCCGGTCTGTGGATGATTGGCACTCACCGTCTCACGCGACAGGACTTCGACTTCTGGTCCGTTTTTATTCAATCGCTCCATCACGATCCCGCGACGCGCGCTCTCTCCTTGGAACTCATCGAAACCGCCGTTCAAGCCGCGCCTGATGACGATATTCGCGCCGACGTGCTGAATGAGCTTTTTTACGCGGTGGATCATGATGAACCCACGACGCTCACCCGTCTGCGCGCCATCGTGGCCCCCTACGCCGATCCGGTCGCCCATCCATTGAGCGCGGGCTACCTGCGTGTGCAAAATCTGCGACTCGCGTTGCGGCTTGGCGAGCCGGTTGACTTCGAGTCCTCCCTGCACGCGCTGAATGCTCCGGAAGACGGTTTTATGCGCACCCTGATGGGTCTCAAACGACACCTGCAACGGGACGATGTCGCCTCGCTCAAACGCATGCTGCGCACGGTGGACACGGAGATGTTGCTCAATCCGGCATTGCTGGAATTGACCGTCCCGGCCTTTGCCCGAGCCGGGTTCGCAGACGAACACCGACTGGCCCGCGAGACGGCGGAAAAGGAGATGCGTTCCGCGATCCTCTCCTCGTGGGTGACGGTCAACCCACGGACGGTAAATCGCGCTCTTGGCCTTGCCGAGATGCTCGGACAGCCCGCGCCCTTCCCATCCGGCTGGGTTGCGTCCGTCTCCGAGCGCTGCACCCATCGTATGTATCGCGGCGAGGTCCTCTTGATTGATGCCTGGTTGCGTTCCGACTGGGCGACCGCGGCCCGTGAAGCCCGCGCCGTGCTCGGCGAGTATCCAACGTATCACCATTATCAATGGTATGCAGGGGCCGCGTTGCACCGTGCGGGCAAAATCGAGGAAGCTCGTCCCCACCTTGAAACCTACGTGAAATACTCCAAGGACGAGATCGAGCACCCTGCCGCGCGCGCCCTCCTCGGATCCAAACCTTAGCAGGCCGACCGCCCGCAGCGGCATGCCCTGCCGGGTGTTACGATCTCGAAAAACGGCGGAACCCGGCGAGTTTTCCGCCGCGGTCGTGTTCGGATTGATCTACACGCTGCTCATGATGCGGATCGGTCGTCGGGCTGGTGAACCATGAGTTCCCGGTCTTGGCGGAGGGCGAGCGAGCGATCGGGGTGTTGACTCGCGACAACATCATCACGGCGCTCAAGCGGCGGCCGAGTCTGCGGGTGACGGACATCATGCATCGCGATCTCCCGGTGGTTTCGGCCGACGCCCCGTTTGATGAATTGTTTCGTCGCATGCAGGAGGCGAAGTGTCCGGCGCTGCCGGTGGTGGACAAACTGGGCCGCTTTCTCGGCCTGATCACCCTTGAAAACATCGGCGAACTGATGCTCGTGAACACGCTGCAACCGCGAGGAGGAAAAGCCTCGTGGCGCACGGGTTGATCGCGCGGCAAGTATCGACCTTGCGATTGCGGCTACTTTTTCCGGCGGGCCAGCAGTTGCTGGAGGAGGATGAACACGAAGAGCAGTCCGCCGACGGCGATGCGTGTCCACCAGGAGTTCAGCGAGCCTTGGAAAATGATTAGCGTCTGGATCAACCCGAGGATGAGCACGCCGACCAGTGTGCCGGGAATGAATCCCACGCCACCGCGCAACAACGTGCCGCCGATCACCGCCGCCGCGATGGCGTCGAGTTCCAGTCCGACGAAGGAGGCCGGATTGCCCGACTGCATGTAGAAGGTCGCGACCACGCCGCCGAGCGCCGAGAGCGCGCCGGCCAGCGTGTAAACCCAGATTTTCGTCGGGCCGATGGGCACGCCCATGAGCCGTGCCGAAGCCTCGCTGGAACCGATGGTGCGGACGTTGCGACCGAAACGCGACCAGCGTGCGAGCATCGTCGCGCCGATGACCACCGCGATCAAGCACACCGCGGTGAACGGGATCGAGAGCTTGCGCGTCACCGGAATGGATAGGGTCTGCGAGATGAACTCGCCATAGAACGGATGATCGATGGACAACGATTCGGGATGCACGACGAAGCCCAAACCGCGTGCGAGAAACATGCCGCCCAACGTGATCAAAAACGGCGGCAGCTCGAATAGATGGATCAGCGTTCCCATAAGCGCGCCGAACGCAGCGCCGAACGCGAGCGAGAGGCCGATGGCGACCAGCGGATGAAAACCGTGGCCGATCAGCGAGGCGATCAGGATGCCGGTGAACGCCACGACGGCGCCGACCGACAGGTCGATGCCGCCCGAGAGAATGACAAACGTGATGCCGATGGCGGCGACTCCGAGAAACGCGTTGTCGCCGAAGAGGTTGATGAGCACCCGCAGCGAGCCGAAATTATCGAATGCGAAGCAGCCGCCCACGTAGAGCGCGATGAGCACCGCCACGGAGGCGATGATCGGAATGGTTTGAGGGGATAGACGGAGCTTTTTCATGCGGCACCTCCTTGTTTCTTCGGCAGGAAGCGTCCGAGGCGCGCAAATTTTCCGCGCAGGACGGGCGATTGGAGCAGGCAGACCGCGAGGATCACGATGGCCTTGGGCACGGGCGCGATGTCGGCGCTGACGTTGCGGGCGTAAAGCGTGGTGCTGAGCGTTTGGATGAGCAGCGCGCCGACCAGCGAGCCGGCGAGTTGGAAGCGTCCGCCCGTCAGCGCGGTGCCTCCGACCACCACCGCGAGGATGGCGTCGAGTTCAAGATAGAGACCCGCGTGGTTGGCGTCGGCGCTCTTGATGTTGGAGGCGGCGACCAGACCGGCGAGCGCGGCGCAGAAGCCCGCGAAGACATAGACGAGAAACTTCACGCGTTGCGCGGGCAGGCCGGTGAAGTGGCTGGCGGTTTCGTTGTCGCCGACCGATTCGATGAAGAGGCCGAGGGCGGTGCCGCGCACCAGGAGGGCGGTGAGGATAAACATCGCGAGGACCAGCGTGAGCGTGAAGGGCAGGCCGAACAGGCTGCCGTTGCCGAGGAAGACGAGGGCGGGTTGCTCGAAATTGATGATCTGGCCGTCGGTGACGAGCTGGGCGATGCCGCGTCCGGCGACCATCAGGATGAGGGTCGCGACGATGGGCTGGATACGGAGACCGGCGACCAGCAGGCCGTTCCAAGCGCCGGCCAGCACGCCCGCGAGCAGCGCCGCGCCGATGGCGGCGGGGACCGAGAGGTGGGCGACGCCGACCGCCTGCGCCAACACCGCGCCGGCGATCGCCATGATGGCGCCGACCGAGAGATCCACGCCGCCGGTGGCGATGACCAGCGTCATGCCGAGGGCGAGCAGCATGACCTTCGAGCCCTGGTTGATCACATCGACCAGGCTGCCGTAGAGGCGCCCGTCGCGGATTTCCAAGTCGAAGAATCCCGGCGTGGTGAAGCGGTTGAACAGGAGCAGCAGACCGAGCGCGAGCAACGGCCAGAAGACCGGCCGGCTGCGGTTCGTCACGAGGAGCGCGGCGAGACCGGCCCAGAAAATAAGATCAATCCACATATGGGTCAGGAAGAGGAGTGGTGGGTGTCGCCGTGCGCGATGGCGCGCATGACGGCTTGTTCGTTGAGGTCGGCCCCGGCGAGTTCGGCGACCTTGGCGCGGTCGCGCATGACCGCGATGCGCTGGCTGTTGCGGGCGAGCTCGGCGGTGTCGGCGCAGATGAAGACGATGGCGAGGCCCTCGTCGCGGAGTTTGGCGAGGAGGCGCTCGATGTCGGCCTGCGCGCCCACGTCGATGCCGCGCGTGGGCTCGTCGAGGAGGAGCAGGCGGGGCTCGGTCGCGAGCCAGCGGGCGAGGATGACCTTCTGCTGGTTGCCGCCGCTCAGGTTGCGGATGAGTTGCTCGGGGCTACTGGTCTTGATGCCGAGGGCCTTGGTGAACTCGGCGACGAGACGGTCCTGTTCCTGGCGCGAAATCTTGCGCCAGATACCCCGGCGGGCCTGGAGGGCGATGATGAGGTTTTCGCGGACGGTGAGATTGGGCAGGATGGCCTGGCTCTTGCGGTCCTCGGGAGTGAGGGCGAAGCCGGCGCGCAACGAAGTCTGCGGCGAATGCATCGCGGCGGGTTTGCCCTCCACGCGCATCTCGCCGGAGTCGGCGCGGTCGAGGCCGAAGAGCAGGCGGGCCACCTCGGTGCGGCCCGAGCCGAGCAGGCCGGCCAGGCCGAGGACTTCGCCGCGACGCACGTCGAGGTCGAGCGGACGCACACTGGCGCGACGTCCGAAGCCGCGCACGGAAACCAGCGATTCGCCGGCGGGGCGGGCGGGGGGCTCGCGGTGCTGGAGGGCCTCCACCTCGTTGATCGAGCGTCCCATCATGTGGGCGACGAGTTGCAGGCGGGGTAGTTCGGACGCGAGGAATTCGCCGACGAGTTTGCCGTTGCGGAGAACGGTGATACGGTCGGCGAGCGCGTAAACCTGATCGAGAAAATGGGAAACGAAGATGATCGCCCAACCTTCGTCGCGCAGGCGGCGGACGACGGTGAACAGCTCCTCGACCTCGGTGTCGTCGAGACTGGAGGTCGGCTCGTCCAGGATGAGCACGCGGGCCGAGATATCGGTGGCGCGGGCGATGGCGACGAGTTGTTGGATGGCGATGGAGCAATCGGACAGCGTCTGGTCAACGTCCACCTTGACGCCGAGACGGGCCAAGGCGGCCCGGGCCCGGGCGCGGATGCCGCCCCAACGGATGAAGCCCAGCGTGGTCTCCTGGCGGCCGAGGCAGATGTTTTCCGCGACGGACAGGTCGGGGATGAGATTAACTTCCTGATAAACGGTGCTGATGCCGGCGGCTTCGGCTTCACGAGGGGAGCGCGGATGGATCGATTTACCGGCCAGCACGGCCTCGCCGGCGTCGCGCGGGTGGACGCCGGTGAGGGCTTTGATGAGCGTGCTCTTGCCCGCGCCGTTCTCGCCCATGAGGGCGTGGACTTCGCCGGGTCGGGCGAAGAAGTCCACGCCATCAAGCGCGACCACACCCGGGAAACGTTTGGTGAGGCCGCGGCAACTTAGGATGGGTTCGCTCATGGGACGGACGATTAAGCGGAGGTTTTAATTAATACTGACGCTTGGGCAGCTCGGCGGCGGCTTGCGACTGGTCGTAAACGCCTTCCTCGACGGCGACGCGCTTCGGCACGGGTTTGCCATCGGCGACCTTTTGGATGAGGTCGAAGAGCTGGGGCCCGATGAGCGGGTTGCACTCGACGGTGCAGTTGAGCTTGCCGGCGGCCATGGCCTCGAACGCGCCGCGCACGCCGTCGATGGAGACGATGACGATGTCCTTGCCGGGCTTAAGGCCGGCTTCCTCGATCGCCTGGATGGCGCCGAGGGCCATGTCGTCGTTGTGCGCGTAGAGCACGGTGATCTGTTTGCCCTCGGGGGACTTCAAGAAGGACTCCATGACCTCCTTGCCCTTGGCGCGGGTGAAGTCGCCGCTCTGGGACTTGATGATCTTCATCTCGGGATGAGTGGAGATGATCTCTTCAAAGCCCTTCTTGCGGTCGATGGCGGGAGCGGCGCCGGGCGTGCCGGTGAGCTCGGCGATCACGGCCTTGCCGCCGGTCTTTTCGACGAGCCACTTGCCGGCCTTGCGACCTTCCTCGACGAAATCGGAACCGATGAAGGTGACGAAGAGATCGGGGCTGGAGACTTTCACCGAGCGGTCGGAGAGGACGACGGGAATGCCGGCGCGCTTGATCTCGCGCAGCACGGGCTCCCAGCCGGTTTCAACCACGGGCGAGAAGGCGATCACGTCCACGCCTTGGGCGATGAACGAGCGGAGCGCCTTGATCTGGTTTTCCTGTTTCTGCTGGGCGTCGGCGAACTGGAGCTTGATGCCGCGTTTTTCCGCCTCGCTCTTGATCGAGTCGGTGTTGGCGGTGCGCCAGGCGCTTTCCGCGCCGATTTGGGAGAAGCCGACCGTGAGTTTTTCGGCGGCGGTGGCGGACAGAACACCGGCCAAGAGCAGGCCGGCGGCGAGGAAGAGGCGTGGGGTTTTCATGGGTGAGGTGAGAGAAGAGGGGGCGGGGTGGGTGCGCTGCGTTCGGAATAGGTCCTATGGGTCTTATGGGACCTATAGGACCTATTCCGAATCAGCGGCGGTTAGCAGTTGCCGCCGGGTTGGCCGTAATAGGCGCCAGGGCCGTGCTTGCGCTTGAAGTGTTTGTTCAAGAGCTCGGTCTCGATTTCGGGCAGGCGAGGCTCCAGTTGCAGCGACATGAGAGCCATGTGGGCGATGCACTCGGTGGCGACGGCGACTTCGACGGCTTTGGCGACCGTTTTGCCCCAAGTGAAGGGGGCGTGGCGGTTGACCAAGACGGCGGGGAAATCGGCCGGATCGAGTTTACGCTGGGTGAACAGCTCGACGATGACGTTGCCGGTTTCCCACTCGTAGGCGCCGCCGCCGATTTCGGCGGGCGTCATTTTGCGGGTCACCGGGACGTTGCCGTAAAAGTAGTCGGCGTGTGTGGTGCCGAAGATCGGAATCTCGCGGCCGGCCTGGGCGAACGCGGTGGCGTGCGAGCTGTGGGTGTGGACGACGCCGCCGATCTCGGGGAACGCGAGGAAGAGGCGGCGGTGGGTGGGCGTGTCGGACGAGGGACGGAAGGTGCCTTCGACCTGTTTGCCTTCGAGGTCGATGAGGACCATGTCGGCGGGCTTGAGGTCGGCGTAGGCGACGCCGGAGGGCTTGATCGCAAAAATGCCCTTGGAGCGGTCGATGGCGGAGGCGTTGCCAAACGTGAGGTTGATCAGGCCGTGCTTGGGCAGGGCGATGTTGGCCTCGTAGGCTTCGCGTTTGAGTTCTTCGAGCATGGGAGGGGCGGAGTATAGGTCCTATGGGTCACATGGGACTCATAGGACCTATGGTTTTGCTGAGCTTAGGCGCGGAAGCCGTTTTCGAGGTGGTAGAACACTTCGTTGTTACGGAGGTCCTGCTTGAGTTGGGGCAGGGTCGTGTCGGCGTTGATGTGCACCGTCTCGATGCCGGCGATGGTCGCGAAGTCTTCGAGCATCTCGGAGGTGACCGAGTAGCTGTAGCCGGTGTGGTGGGCGCCACCGGCGTAGATCCACGAGGCGCAGGCGGTCTTGAAGTTCGGTTTGCACTCCCAGACGGCGCGGGCGACGGGCAGGTTGGGCATCGGGGGAACCGCGACGGCGACCACTTCGTTGATGAGGAGGCGGAAGCGGTTGCCGAGGTGGACGAGCGAGGCGTTGAGGGCTTCGCCGGTGGGGGCGTCGAACACGAAACGAACCGGGTCTTCCTTGCCGCCGATGCCGAGCGGGTGGATCTCGACCTTGGGCTTGGACGCGGCGATGGACGGGCAGATTTCCAGCATGTGCGAGCCGAGGACCTGGTGGCCGTTGGGCGACATATGGTAGGTGTAGTCCTCCATGAAGGAGGTGCCGCCGGGGAGGCCGTGGCCCATGACCTTCATCGCGCGAACGAGCGCGGCGGTCTTCCAGTCGCCTTCGCCGCCGAAGCCGTAGCCGGCGCCCATGAGGCGTTGCGTGGCCATGCCGGGCAGCTGCTTGAGGCCGTGGAGGTCTTCAAACGTGTCGGTGAAACCCTTCGCGCCGATCTCGGTGAGCATGGCGGAGAGGCCGAGCTCGAGGCGGGCGCTGTAGCGGAGCTCTTCGTGGCGGGCGCCGCCTTTTTGGAGGGCGGGAACGACGGAGTAGAGGCTCTCGTAGGAGGCGACGAGGTCGGTGATGGCCTTGTCGGAGACGGCGTTCACCTTGGCAACCAGGTCGCCGACGCCGTAGCCGTTGACCTCGAAGCCGAACTTGATTTCGGAGGCGACCTTGTCGCCTTCGGTGACGGCGACGTAGCGCATGTTGTCACCGAAGCGGGCGAACTTGGCGCCTTGCCAATCGTGCCAGGCGTGGGTGGCGCGCATCCAGGCGGAGATGCGGTCCTGCACCTCGGTGTCGGACCAATGGCCGACGACGACCTTGCGGCCGAGGCGGAGGCGCGTGTGGATGAACCCGGCCTCGCGGTCGCCGTGGGCGGCCTGGTTGAGGTTCATGAAGTCCATGTCGATCGTGGACCAGGGCAGGTCGCGATTGAACTGGGTGTGGAGGTGGAGGAACGGCTTCTTGAGCGTGGTCAGGCCGCGGATCCACATCTTGGACGGCGAGAAGGTGTGCATCCAGAGGACGAGGCCGGCGCAGTTGGCGTCGGTGTTGGCCTCGATGCAGACTTTGCTGATTTCCTCGGGCGTGGTGAGGAGGGCCTTGAACTTCAGGGGAAGGGCGAGGCGCTTGGAGGCGACGAGACCGTCAACGACGGCCTGGGCATTGGCGGCGACCTGCTTGAGCGGGCCGGGGCCGTAGAGATGCTGCGAACCGCAGACGAACCAGATTTCGGGAGTGGAGAGGTTTACGAGGGACATGGGATGGAAGGGAAAGGGGGAGGAAAAATCGTTCTCGTTCTTCGTTCTCTTACTCGTTCTCGATCCGATTTCGGAGGAGCACGAAGAACGAGAACGAGTAAGAGAACGAGTCGGAGGGTTAGGCGTGGGCGGCTTGTTTGATCGCGAGGAGGTCTTTCATCACGCGGGACAGGTCGGCGGATTTGTTGACGCCGCCGAAGCTGTCGTGGAGTTGACGATACAACGCGTAGAGCTGGTTGTAGACCTTCTGGTTGGCCGCCTTGGGCTTGTAGGAGACCTTCTTCAGGCGGGTCATCTTCTTCTGCGCGGTGGCGAAGTCGGGCTGGGCGCCCGCCAGCACGGCGGCGGAGATGGCGGAACCGAGCGCGCAGGCCTGCGAGGAGCCGGCCACGAGCATGGTGCAGCCGGTCACGTCGGCGTAGATCTGCATGAGCAGCGGGTTCTTCTCGGCGATGCCGCCGGCGCAGACGACGCGGTTGATGGGCACGCCGTATTCCTTGAAGCGCTCGATGATGGCGCGGGCACCGAAGGCGGTCGCTTCGATCAAGGCGCGGTAAAGTTCGGCCTTGGTCGTGTAGAGCGTGGTGCCGAGCGTCAGGCCCGTGAGGAGTTGATCAACGAGGATGGTGCGGTTGCCGTTGTTCCAATCGAGCGAGAGCAGGCCGGATTGGCCGGGCTTCAGCTTGGCGGCTTCGGCGGTGAGGGTGGCGTGGAGTTTCACGTCACCGAGCACGCCTTCGACGAACCACTTGAAAATGTCGCCGACGGCGGACTGGCCGGCTTCGAGGCCGTAGTAGCCGGGGAGGATGGCGCCTTTGACGATGCCGCAGATGCCGGGGATGTCGGCGACGGTCTTGTCGGCGGACACCACGCCGCAATCGCAGGTGGAGGTGCCGATGACTTTGACGAGCGTGCCTTCGGAAACGCCGGAGCCGATGGCGCCGTAGTGGACGTCCATCTCGCCGATGGCGATGGGGATGCCGGCGGGCAGGCCGAGTTTCTTGGACCATTCGGCGCAGAGCGTGCCCGCGGAGGCGGTGGCGTCGTGGGCTTCCTCGTAGAGACGGTCGCGCAGATCGGCGAGGGCCGGATCGAGTTGGGCAAGGAATTCCTTGTCGGGCAGACCGCCCCAATCGGCGGCATAGAGGGCTTTGTGGCCGGCGCAGCATACGCCGCGTTTGACGGCCTTCGGGTCCTTCACGCCGGCGAGCACGGAGGGAATCCAGTCGGCGAGTTCAACCCAGGAATAGGCGGCGGCGAACACCTTCGGCGAGGTGCGGCGGCAGTGGAGGACCTTGGCCCAGAACCATTCGGAGGAGTAGGTGTTGCCGCACTTGGCGATGTAGTGCGGGCGGATCTTGGCGGCCAGCGCGGTGATCTCGGCGGCTTCTTTGACGGAGGTGTGGTCTTTCCAGAGCCAGCAATGAGCGGCGAGGTTGCCGGCCCACTTTTTCTGGAGGGCGAGCGCGGTGTTGGTTTCGTCAACCGGGATCGGGCTGGAGCCGGTGCTGTCCACGCCGAGGCCGACGACCTGGCGGGCGTCGAAGCCCTTCACCTTCTTGGCTTGGGCAAGGGCGAGCTTGATGGATTTTTCGAGGCCGAAGAGGTGGTCGGCGGGGTTTTGGCGGGCGAGGTGGTGGTCCTTGGGATCAAGGAGCACGCCCTGGGTGCCGCTGGGGTAGTTGACAACGCCGGTGCCGAGTTCGGCGCCGTCCTTACAACGGACGACGAGGGCGCGGACGGAGTTGGTGCCGTAATCAATGCCGATGGTGAACATGAGTAGAAGAAGGAGGGGTTGAGTCGCTGAAAACGGGGAAGCGGCGACCTTGAAAGGAACATTGCGACTGGTAAACGAGGGAATTACATTACAGTAATGTGGAATGGCGCGCGTTACCATGTCGTCGATTGCGGAGAGGGCGGGGGTGTCCAAGAACACCGTTTCGCTCGCGCTGCGGCATGATCCGCAGATCCCCTTGGCGACACGGGAGCGCATCGAACGCATCGCGGGCGAGCTGGGCTATGCGAAAAACCCGGTGGTCGCCCAGCTCATGACGGAGCTGCGCAAGGCGCGACCGACGGGGTTTCGGAGGACGTTTGCGTTGCTCAACGCGAATCTCGATCCGAAGGCGTTCACGCGTCACCCGGCCATTCCGGCGTATGTGGCGGGTTGTCGGCGGCGGGCCGCGCAACAGGGGTATGCGTTGGACGAGTTTTGGCTGCACGATCCGAAGCTTTACGGCGAGCAATTGAACCGGATTTTGCGGGCGCGCGGCATTCGCGGCGTGATCGTGGTGGGACTGATGAAGGAAAACCGGTTGCCGACGCGGTTTTCGGTCACGTGGCAACGTCACGCAGTGGTCGTCACGGGCGTGCGCACGCATGAGCCGACGCTGTCGTTTGCCTGCGTGGATCACCATGCGCTGATGTTGGAGGCGCTCGAAAACGCGCGGCGGCTCGGCTATCGGCGACCGGCGCTGGTTTTGGAGGAAAACATCGACCGGTTGGTGGAAGGGCGTTTCAGCGCGGGTTTTTGGACGGGGCAGCAGGCGCTCGCGAGTGGCGATCGCGTGCCCGGGTTTTACGCGGTGGAGGCGGCGCGGTCCGAGCCGGCGGCGTTTCGCGCGTGGTTTCGCGAGCACCGGCCGGATGTGATTTTCACGCTGCACACGGTGGTGCGCGAATGGTTGGCGGACATCGGGGTGCAGGCGCCGCGCGACGTGGGGCTCATCCAACTGGAGCGCCGACGCGGCTGCGAAGATTGGGCGGGCATGGATCAGCACAACGATCTCACGGGCGAGGCGGCCGTGGACATGCTGGTGAGCTTGTTGAACAACAACGAGGCGGGCGTGCCGGCGGCGCCACGGGCGATGTTGATCGGCGGTTCCTGGGCGGACGGCGCGACCGCGCGGGCGTCGGCCAACGCGTCCGCGTGACGCGCGCGAGCATGGGCGTTGACCCGGCGCGGCAAGGCGGTCAACTCCGCTGCTCATGATCACTCTTCCCGAAGACGAACTGACCTTCCTGCGCGACTTGGTGAAAACCTCCCGCCAAAAGCCGCATCGCGTCGATTGGGTGGATCGCGACGGCACCGAGCGCTCGACGGTGCTGAGTCCGGCCGAGGCCGCGCGCCTCAACCAGCTCGCGCATGGCCAGAAGATTTCGAAGAGCGAATTGCTGCGCCAGGCGGCGCATATTCCGGTGAAGAAGTGATGTAGACCCGACCGCTGGTCGGGTTGCTGGAGAGACGGAGCCCGACCAGCGGTCGGGCCTACATCAAGCGAGGCGATTGCGGAATTGCGGGTGGCTTTCGATGCTTTGGGCGAAGGCCGGGCGGTCGGTCTCGGGCAGCGTTTTGGGGAACTGCGTGTCACTCCGGCGCCAGCGAGCCAGCCACGCGTCGCCGAGGAGCTGCGGAGCCAATGGGTGATGCTTGGCGGCATCCAGACGGGTGAACGCCAGCGTAGTCGTGGCCTTCGGTCCGGTGCCGGCGCCTTCGCCGACATGGAAGCCCGAGTTGAGCAACGCGGCGCGCACCGCAGTGCCGGCGGAGTAGGTGTAGAGTTCGGCCGATTTGGACGCGCAGTGTTTGAACACGCGGGCGAAGACCTCGGGCGTCCACAGAGCGGTGTCGGTCTTCGATGAAAACGGATCGTAGTAGATGAGGTCGGGAACGGCAGACGTCTCTAGGAAATTGAGGAAATCACCCACGTGCAGTTCCCACGTGAGCAGGCCGGAGGCATGCGTCCAGCGTCCGGTCTTGAGCAACTGATACGGTGCGCCGTGGCGAAGGTGGGGGAACGCGCCGGCGTCCTTCGCGGCGAGCGCGAGCGGATGCAGGTCGCACTCAAAACTCACGATGCGCAACGGACGCAGCACGCCGGCGCCGCGCTCGGCAAACTCGCGTTCGAAGCACTGCACGGCGGCCATGGCGTTGGACGCGGCGCCGAGGCCGACGTCCCAGATGACGAGTTCGGCGGTGTCGTCGTCGGCGCGTTTGAGCAGGCGCACCGCGAGGCAGGACTGGTCAACGTAAAGCTTCTGCGCCTCGTCGCTCGGGCGGTTGACCGAGTGCATGACTTCGCCGGAGCTGATCTGGCGGATGCTCGAAAAGCCGAGCGGGCCGGTGATGATTTCGTAATCGCCGAGGGTTTTGATCCGCTTGGCGCGCGTTTGTTTGGGCGGCACCGGAGGGCTGTCCTCGTCCTGGCGGACGAGCTCGAAGCGCATCTTTTCGTAATATTCCAGGAACGTGCCGGCCAGGATGTGCGCGCGGATTTCGCGCATGAGGCGGTGATAAAAAGAGATGTTGTGGATGCCGAGCAGGTGCCAGCCGAGGTATTCGCCGGTCTTGGCGAGGTGGTGAAGGTAGCCGCGTTCGTAGTGTTTGCAGGCGTGGCAATCGCAGCGCGCGTCGAGCGGGCCTTCCTGGAATTTATACACGGCGCGTTGCATGTGCAGTTTGCCATGCGAGGTGAACACGGTGCCGCGTTGGGCGAGCTGCGACGGGATGATGCAGTCGAACATGTCCACGCCGCGATGCACGGCCTCAAGGATGTCGATCGGCGTGCCGACGCCCATGAGGTAGCGCGGAAGGTTTTCCGGCAGGTGCTCGGTGACCAGACCGGTGAATTCGTAACGCTCCGCATGCGTCTCGCCCACGGCCAGTCCGCCGATGGCGAGGCCGTCGAAGGGTAACTCACGGAGGAACGCGGCGCTCTTTTTGCGCAGGTCGTGGTGACACGCGCCCTGCACGATGCCGAAGAGCGCCTGCGGGGAATCGCCCCGGGCCGCGAGGGAGCGTTTGGCCCAGCGGTGGGTGAGCTCCATGGCCGCCTCGGCCTGGTCGTAGGGCGCGGTCGAGGGGATGCATTGGTCGAGCACCATCATGATGTCGCTGCCGATGGCTTTTTGCGTCTCGATGCTGACCTCGGGCGAGAGGAGCAACGTGGTGCCGTCGACGTAGCTTTTAAACCGCGCGCCTTCCTCGTTCATGCGGCGTTCGCTCGGCAGGGAGAAAATCTGAAAGCCGCCCGAATCGGTGAGCACGGGGCGGTCCCATTTCATGAAACGATGGATGCCGCCGAATTTTTTAAACACCTCGGGACCTGGGCGGAGGAGGAGGTGATAGGTGTTTGCCAGGAGGACGTTGGAGCCCGCGGCGCGGAGAGTCTCGGCGGTCTGCGACTTCACGGTGGCCTGCGTGCCGACCGGCATGAAGATGGGCGTTTGCACCTCACCGTGAAGAGTCGTGAACCGGGCGGCGCGGGCTTTCGAGCCGGGGGCGGTTTTTTCCAAAGTGAAATTGAGACGCGACATGGTGTGGACGGTGAAGGCGGTGGAGCGGGGGAGTAAGCGGCAGTTTTCGCCGCGTGCGAATCCTTTGTTTTGGGGCGCGCTCGGTTCATCGGCTCGCAACCCCATGGCAGGATCGGGTGATCCTTCGGCAGGGCGCGCGGTCTACTTTGTTTTATGACCCAACTTATTTCCCATTCCATCGTGCCCGGGCACGAGAATCGCGCGAAACTCTGGCAGATCATCAAGGACATCGGGATCACCATGCTGACGACCTTGGCGGATGACGGCTCGTTGCGCAGCCGGCCGATGTCCACGCAGCAGATCGATGCGGATCACGCGGAACTGTGGTTCTTTGTCTCCATCGACTCACACACGGTGGTGGAGATTTACCACGACCGCGAAATCTGCCTGGCCTACGCTTTGCCGGAACATCACCGCTATGCGTCGGTGTCGGGGCGGGCTTTTATCATGCGCGACATGGCAAAGGCCAACGAGCTCTGGACGCCCGATGCGGAAACCTGGTTTCCGCAGGGCGTCAATGATCCGCACCTTGCGCTCCTGCGCGTGGAGGCGGATTCGGCGCAGTATTGGGATTCTCCCGCCGGCAACGTCGCGCACCTGAGCGGCCTTGCTGAACTGCGCATGGCGGGACGCTCCCACGGAAGATAAGAAAAAAGGAGGCACTTCGATGTTCGCTGATTTTCAAAAGCCGCCGCGACTCTGCGTATTTGCCGTCATCGGTCTGCTGGCCGGTTGCTCAGCGCCACCGGCGGAGAAGCGGCCCGTGGTGGTGTATCCAGTAACCTACGACGTTCCGGTGGGGAACACCAAGGTGAAAACGGCAACGGGACCACAAGACTTGAACGTCAGTTCGACCCAGCAGGTCACGGCTGAGGTGGGCGAGGCGCTTTATTATCAGATCATATCGCCCGTGCCGGTGACCGTCTCGGTTTATGAGCGCACCACCGCCAGTCAGGCGCGGGTGCTCATGCGCGAATTCCAAGGCACCTCGTTCACGGATTCGATCATGCCCTCGAGTCCCAACCTGGAGTTTGTGTTCGCCGCGCAACAGGCGAACACGGGTGGCACGCTCAAGTTTACCCTCTCGGATCGTCCGCTGGCGGCGTCCATCGCCCCGTGACGGTGTGACGGAGGGCTTGCCTGCGGGCGCGGTCGCCTTCCTGTAGGAAGGCGTATGAAGATCAAATCCGCCGAATTCGAGAAAAGCGCGCCGACACTCGCGTCGTCCCCGCGCTGGACGCTGCCGGAGTTTGCCTTCATCGGCCGGTCCAACGTCGGCAAGTCCTCGCTGATCAACCTGCTCACCGAGCGCAGCGCCCTCGCGAAGGCGTCGGTCACTCCGGGCAAGACGAAGCTCATCAATTTTTTCCGCATCAACACCAACTGGTGTCTCGTTGACTTGCCCGGCTACGGCTTCGCGAAGGTCAACCGCGAGGAGCGCGCCGATTTCAATGTGGCCGTCGCCAACTATATCGAGAAACGCGACGTGCTCATTCATCTCTTTGTGTTGATCGATTCGCGACACACTCCGCAACGCATCGACTTGGACTTTCTGCGTTGGCTCACCGGCATCGACGTGGCGTTTTCGTTGATCTTCACGAAGACCGACAAAGTTTCGAGCGCCGTGGTGCAGTCGAATGTCGCTCTCTTCAAGAAAACCATTGCCGAGTTTATGACCGAGATGCCGGCGGTTTTCACCAGTTCCTCGACGACGAAAAAAGGTCGTCAGGAAATCTTGGATTTCATTGGGCAGGAACTGGCCGCCGCCAAAGGCGCCTGATTCGTCGCCACCTCTCACGTCCGCCACTCGGGCGGGTTTGTCACTTGATAGGTGACAAGCTGCCGCCGCTTCACCCTTGAAAACCTGGGGGACTGCGGCACGAACAAACCTCTTTATTTTGTCGCATGAGTTCCTCCGTTCCGTCGCGTCCCTTGTCACTCGTTCCCTTTTTCGCCGCTGATGGCGTGCTGCTGCTCACCGCGCTGCTCATCGCGTGGGGCACCTCGGGCGAGCTCGCGGGTGGCGCACTGTTTGGCGTGATCGTGTGCACCGGTCTGGGCGCGGTGCTCACGGTGTTGCCCTTCGTTCTCAACGACGCGCGCGAGCGCGAAGCCGCGTTGGCGGAACGTCAGCGGGAACTCATCGACCTGGTAAACTCATCGACCGCGACCGCTTCGCGCTGGGGCACGCAATGGACCGCCGCCGCCACTGGTTTGGAAGATGCCGCCGGACTGGCCACGCGCAGCATCGCCGTCGCCGAGCGGTTGCCGACGGTTTTCCAGGAGAAGATGGACGCGTTTTCCCGTCTGCTCGAACAAGCGGAGCTGAGCGCGAAGGCCCGTGAAGAACAGCTTGAGGCTTGTGCGCAGGCCCGTGAAGAGCGCGCCATCCAGCAAGCGGTCGCGTTGACCTCCCGTGGCGAACAGGCGAGCGCCGTCGCAACGGAGCTTGAACGCACGCTCGCCGGTTTCGGTCGCATGGAAACGAGGCTTCGCGAACAACACGCCGCGCTCGCCGCATTGTTGGCGGAATTCCCGGCAGCCGCGGCTCGCGCGCAGTCTGCCCGTGCGGAGTTGGACGAACGGCTTGCCGTCGCCCCGGCGCAGATCGAGGCACGAGTCGAGGCTCAGATCGAGTCGCACACGGCCCGCGTGATCACGGACGCGGAAGCACGGTTGTCGGCCACCACGGACGCGCTTTCAGCCCGCCTCGCCGGACTGGAGGTCGCGTTGGACTCGTTGATGCAGCAACTTGATCGAGTGAAGGCATTGGACGTGCCGGTGATGACGGCGCCCGCAGTCGTGGTGGTTTCCGAAGCCAATCCCGAATCCGCTCCCAAGCCCGTCGTGTTGGAAACCCCGGCGCCGACCATTCGCACGGAAGCCGTCGCTGCGGCGGAAGCTCCTCGGTCAGTGATAATTAAAGAGCCGATCATGGACCCCTTTTACATCCCAAGTAACGGCTACTCTGCGCTGGCCGATGCCATGGACTCCGGCGGTTCTCACTGAGGCGGTTCGCCGGCTGGGAACCGGGAGGGGGCGTGGGGTTCTGCTCTGGAAACCCCCGCATCCTATGCCGACTAAAAAAACGGTGGAGAGCGCGCGTCGCAAAGAGCGCGAAGGCAAGAAGCCCACGACCCAAGCCGGAGAATTTGTAAAAGAGGAGATGCATCGTTACGAGCAGGGCGATCCACAGATCAAGTCGCGCAAGCAGGCGATCGCGATCGGCCTTTCTGAGGCGAGACGCGCTGGCGTGAAGTTGCCTCCACCCAAAAAAGGCCGGAGGTCTGCTTCCACCCGAAAGAAAACTGCACACAATAAAGCAGTTGGAGAGTCCCGGTCCAAACCTGCGCGTGCGCATTCGCGGGCACGGAAAGCATCCAAGAAATAACTACATGCAAATCGGTATCCACAATGTGCGGACGGCGAGGAGCTTAATGAGTATGGGTGTTAACTGTAAAAGCGGGTAAAAATAATTGACGAATAAAAGTTTTAGATTGCGCGAGTGCCGTGCGAGGAGTGCTTTGGGTTCTGTCGCGCTTTCGTTCGTTATCCCCCCTGTAAGTTAACAATCGTATCCCCGTGTCGGCCAAACTCCTTCTCATCAGGACTGGCTCTGCCGTCTTCCACGCCAGAGCATTAGTTGCAACATCCGGGGGTTTGTATGATCGCGATATACCGAACGAGGCCGATCTCGCGACGACGTTTAAGGCCGAACATTTTAATCTGATAGTCTGCGACGCCCGTCACAAAGAAGACGGCGTGCTTGAGCTGGTGGAGCGCATTCGTGGTCATCAACATGACGCGCACATCGTGTTGCTGTGCGTCAAACCGCAGCTCGATTTTATCGTGAAGGCGATCCGACTCGGCGTGCGCGACCTTTTCCATCCGCCCGTCAACCTGTCCGCGCTCCTGGCGCGCGCCGACGAGCTCTTGAAGCCGTCCTTTGCCGAAGAGGCCGGGGTTTTCCTCAAGCACTGCCGTTCGCCGCTCACTCTTTTTCTGGCTGAAGACGGGAGCACACCGCGTCCAGCCGCGACAAGCTCGTCCAAGACGCCTTTCGTCGATGACCGCGAACTGAAGACGTTGCGCGCGGAATGCGACCGGCTTGGCCACGAGTTGAAGGAGGCTCAGGAGAAGCAGAACGTGGCCTCCGCGACGACGGTGTCCCGCACGAAAGAGATAACCGACCGCGAGCAGTCGCTGAAGGATCGTGAGATTGCCTTGGCCGCCGAGAAAACCCGGCAAGCCGCCGAACAGGAGGCCGTGGCTGCCGCCCGCGCCGAACTTGAGGCGGCGCAAGCCGCCGCCAGCCAGGCGGCCGCGGCCCTTCAGGAGCGGGAGCAGGAGATCGCCCGCGCGATCGCCTTGCACGAAAAGGCGGTGCAGGCGCACGAGGAAATTCGCGGTGAATTCGAGGCGTCGGAGCAGATGCTGGCTTCGCGTGAAAAAGCGCTGGCCGCCGAGAAGAAACAACTTGAGGCCGCGCAAAAGAATCTGCCAGGCGAGCAGGCTCGCTTGGCGGAGGAAAAGGCCGCCGTGGCGAAGTTGCGCGAAAGCATCGAGGCCGAGTATGCCGCCGGGGCCAAGGCCCGCGCTGAGTTTGCGGTCGAGCAGGCCCGGCTGGCGGGTGAAACCGCCCGTCTTGAGGCCGAGGCCGCCGCCTTCGCCGCCACGCAAGCCGAGGTGAAAAAGCAGGCGCTCGAGGTGACTCGACGCGAAAAGGCACTGGCCTCGCAGATGAGCAAGCTCATCGAACGCGAGCAGAACCTGATGGTGAACGAGGAAAAGATTTCCTCCGCCGAGGCCGATCAACTGGAGGAGCGGACCCGTTTGGACAAGGAATCGGCTGCGTTGGAAAAAGCCCGTGCCGAAGCGGCCAAGGACCGGGCGCAAGCGCAGGCCTTGCACGACGAACTCAAGGCCGAGCAGGCGAAACTTGCGGCCGAGACCGCCCGTATTGAAGCCGACGCAGCCGGGTTGGCGGAAGCTCAAGCCGAGGTAAAGAAACAGACGACCGAGCTGGCCCGTCGTGAAAAGGCGTTTGCGGAACAGGCCGGCAAGATCGCCGACCGCGAAAAAGCGCTGGCCGCCAGCGAAGAGAAAATTGCCACTGCCGAAGCCGAGCAAAGCACCGAGAAAGCCAAAATCGCGAAGGAACTTGCCGCGCTGGAAAAAACCCGCGGTGAAGTTGAGAAAGACCGCGCCCAGGCCCAGGCGCAGCGCGAGGAACTCAAGGCCACGCAGGCGAAACTTGCCGCCGATGCCGCCCGGATCGCCGCCGACGCCGCCGGTCTCGAAGAGGAGCAAGCCGCAGCGAAGAAGCAGGCCGCCGAACTTGCGCGCCGCGAAAAGGCCGTTGCCGAGCAGACGAGCAAGCTCGGTGAGCGCGAAAAGGCGCTGGCCGCCGGCGAAGAAAAAATTGCCGCGTCCGAGGCGGAGCAAAAAGCCGAGAAAGCCAAGATCGCCAAAGAGCTCGCCGCGTTGGAAAAAACACGTGCGGAAACCGAGAAGGATCGCGCGCAAGTCCAAGCGAAAAGCGAGGAACTCAAGGCCGCGCAGGCAAAACTCGCCGCCGAGACCACGCGGGTCGCGGCCGATGCCGCCGGTTTGGAAGAGGAGCAGGCGGAGATCAAAAAACAGACCGCCGACCTGACGCGTCGCGAAAAGGCCTTTGCCGAGCAGACGAGCAAGATCAGCGAACGCGAAAAAGCGCTGGCCGCCGGCGAAGAGAAGCTTTCGACAGCCGAGGCTACGCAACGCACGGAGCAAGCCCGACTCGCCAAGGAAGTCGCCGCTGCGGAAAAACTCCGCGCCGACATCGAGAAGGACCGCGCGCAAGTGCAGGCCCAGCGCGACGAGCTCAAAGTTGCGCAGGCCAAGCTGGCGACCGAGTCCGCCCGAGTTGAGGCCGATGCCGCAGGCCTCGAGGAGGCACAAGCCGATATCAAAAAGCAGGCTGCCGATGTTGCCGCCCGCGAAAAGGCGCTGGCGGAGCAGACGAGCAAGCTCACCAAGCGCGAGCAGGCGTTGGCGGCGAACGAGGAGAAGCTGTCCGTCGCCGAAGCCGATCAACTTGCCGAGAAAGCCCGCCTCGCGAAGGAGGTCGCGGCAGTCGGAAAACTTCGCGCCGACGTCGAGAAGGACCGCACGCAAGTGCAGGCCCAACGCGACGAGCTCAAAGCCGCGCAGACCAAGCTCGCGGCCGAGACAGCCCGGGTCGAAGCCGACGCCGCCGGTCTCAAGGACGCACAGGCCGACGTCAAAAAGCAGGCATCCGATGTCGCTGTTCGCGAAAAGGCGCTGGCGGAGCAGACGAGCAAGCTCACCAAGCGCGAGCAGGCGCTGGTCGCGAATGAGGAGAAGCTGTCCGTCGCCGAAGCCGACCAGCTCGCGGAAAAGAGCCGCCTCGACAAAGAGGCGGTCGCGCTCGAAAAGGCGCGCGCTGAACTTAAAAAAGATCAGGAGAAGGCCGAGGCCGTCCGTGCCGAGATCAAGGCCGCGCAGGCGAAGCTCGCTTCCGAGAGTGCGCGCATCGAAGCCGATGTCGCCGGCTTGGAAGAGGCGCAGGCCGAGGAGAAAAAACGGTCGGCTGAACTCATCCGGCGCGAAAAGAAAATGCTCGCCGAGGAGCAGGCGCTCGAAGCTCGTGAAAAAGCCGCCGCCGCAGCCGAGGCCAAGGCCGCCGCTGTGGAGAAAAAGGCCGCCGAAGCCATCGCTGCGCAAGCCGCCGAGCACGAGAAACGCGCCTCCGCCCTGCTTGCCCGCGAGCAAGCGCTGGTTGCGCGCGAAAAAGAAACGGCCGGTTTGCGCGCCCGCCTGGAGGCCGATGCCGCCGCCGCGGAAGAGGAGCAGGCCACGCTCGCCGCCGCCCAAAAGGCCTTCGAGCAAAAGACCGCTGGCCTCGCCAAGCGCGAGTTCCAAGTCGCGGAGGTTGAAAAACAGCAGGCTGCCCAAGCCGCCCAACTCAAAAAAGACCTCGCCGCCTTGCAAAATGCGCAGGCGCTCTTGGATGCCGACCGTCAGGCGATGGAATCCGAGGTCGCCGCCCATGCCGCGAAAGAAGCGGCGCTTGAAACTAAACGCCGTCGCATGCAAGACATGCTAAGCTCAACTTGATTTCCTACAGCTAAACGTCCCATATCACACGACCATGGCATCGCAATCCGCCCCCCGCCTCCTCGCCGAACTTGCCGCGCACTCCCTGCAGCTCGCGTTGGTGGACGCGAGCGGGCATCTCGTCGGATACACGAAGTGTGGTGTGGATGCCGCCGCGGTTGCCGCCTCCCTGGCCGAACTGGCACCGGGCATGCCGGCGGCAAACGTGCAGGCGCTGCTGGTTTCATCTTCAAGTTTTGTGATGCGGGCGGGTGCGGATGAGGCTGCTTCGGTGCGCACGGCCAAAAGCCTGCTGGCCCGCGCTGATACCGCCGGGTCCGCACTCACTCCTCCTTTGAGCGTCGTGGCCTTTGACAGTGCCACCGGCCTGCGGGTCGATACGGTGGGCGCGACTCCTTGGGTGCTCACGGGAATTAGCGCCGATCGTCTGGATGCGGCCAAGGCCCAGCTTGAGACGCTCGGTCTCTCCGCCGCCAAGGTGCAGCTGGCCTTGCCGGTGCGCATCGGCTCGGTGGTGGCGGCCTTGCAGGACATGCCGGAATCGACCCGCGTGTTGGTTTGGCAAATTGGCGAGACTGATTCCCAGCTCGCGTGCGTGTCCGCCGCCGGCTGCGAGGCCGTGGGCGAGTTGGCTGCGGGTTTCCCCCAGGTTTTTGAAGCGGTGCAGGCCGGGTTGGGCCTCAAGTTCCGTGCCGCGGCGACGAAGCTTTTTTTCAACGCCGATTATGATTTCTCGGAGACCGCTGGCCCGATCGCCGAGCGGCTGGCCGCTCTGCTGCGTCCGGCGATCGCCGCGCTGGGTTGCACGCCCACGACCTTGCACGTGGCCGGCCTGCCCGAGGGGCAGGCTTGGCTGACCAAGGCGGTTGCCGCCGCGTTGGACCTTGCACCGCTGAATCCCGACATGGCGGCATTTTGCGCCCAACTCGGTTTGAAAGGCAAGGCCGTGAACGCCGAGCTGCCTGTCTCGGCACTCGGTCTTTTATTCCAAGCTTCCGGGGATGGCAGTGCCGAGCAGGCTTGGCGGCCTACGTGGTTGGATGCCAACGCTCCCGTCCTTGCGCCCGCACCCGCTCCCGCTCCGAAGGCGGTTGAGCCCGTGGCGCCCGCGCCAGCCCCTGCGCCGGCACCGGTGGCCAAGGCTCCGGTCGCGCCCAAGCCGGCTCCGGTTGCGCCCACCCCCGCTCCCTCCGCGCCGAAGCCGGCGGCTCCGGTTGTCGCCGTATCCGCAGCCAAGCCGGCGCCTGCTCCGGTCAAGCCCGCTCCTGCACCGGTCGCTCCGGCCAAGGCCGCTGCCGTGGTCAAGCCCTCCCCGGCCGTGGCTGTGGCCGCACAGAAGCCGATTCCGCCCGCTCCCGTGATCAAGCCGGCCGCCGCGGTTGCGGCCCCCGCCGTGCAACCCAAGACCGAGCCGGTGCTTTTCATCAAAGAAGACCCGGTTGCGGAGCCCGTGGTGGCGGCTGCGACGGCGGAGAAGCCCAAAGCTGCGGCGAAAAAAGCGCCGGTCATGTTGTTTGCGGCCATCGGAGCGGTGGTGGCGCTGGGTGGCGCGGGCGCGTTTTTCATGATGAAGAGCAAGGCACCCGCCGCCGAGACCGAGCGGCGCACGCAGGAAGACGCTCGCATACTTGCCGAAGAGATGAAGACCCCCCGCAGTTTCCGCAACGAGCGGTATAGTTTTGAGGTTTCCGACCGCGGGGTCCTGCAAAAACTCGCGGGCGTCGGCAGCCGCACGATCATCGACGAATTCGGCTGGCTGGAGCTTCAGGGCATGTTCACCGGCACGGCCAAGCCGTTTTTCGCCGGCACGATGGGTGACAAGGATTATGTGCCTTCAATCCAAAAGACCGTGCGCGATGGCCGCGTGGTGTTTGAAATCACGGGCAAGCATCCGCGCTTCACGATTGAGACGCTGGTCACCTGCCTGCCCACGTCGTTGCGCGTCCACACGCTTTTCAAGCCGATTAACATGGTGGAAGCGCGCGGCCCGATTTCCGGCGTCTACACGGTGAAAATGAACCGCCCGTCGCTCTCGCCCGGCCAGCGCGCCGCGGTGGGGGCCGGCACGGTGAGCTATTCGACCCAGTCAGGTCCCGTGACGATGAAGTTCAATGATGATGCGTGGGGGCAGGCTGGCGAGGCGGGCAAACAGACGATGACGGTCGGCGGCAATCTGGTGTTCTTCTACTTTGCGGGCGGCACCGATCCGAAGAACAACGTGCTCACGACCGAAGTCACGCTGCCCTGAGCCGCGGCCGTGCAGTCGAACGTAGCAGCCGAGGTAACGAGGCGGGTGGGGCGGCGTTCGGGGAAAACTCAGCCTCGTTACCTCGGCTGCCACCCGGCTTCTTGAGGTTCGACTGCACTGCATGGTCACAGCTGAGAGCGCGTTATCGAGGCATTGGGACCGGCTTGCGCACCGATCCGCGCGCGGTCTGTTCGTGCATTTCTTCTTTGCGCCCGCCGGCACGGCTGTGAACCTTGCGCCTATACATGTGCGCCGAGCCGATTCGTTTTTATAACCGTTACACGCAAGCGACCGAAACCGAGCAGGTTTATGGCGAGAAGTGGCTGCGCTGGACCTATGAAACCACGCCGGGCCGGTTTTCGGCCGAGGCGTTGCTGAAGCGCGCGGCGTTTTCGCATTGGTATGGCTGGCGCATGGATCGCCCGATCAGCGCGCAACGCGTGCTGCCGTTCATCGCCGACTACAATCTCGACGTGGACGAGTTCGCCCGGTCGCCGCTGGAGTTCAAAACCTTCAACGAGTTTTTCTACCGTGCCTTGAAAAAAGAGGCGCGTCCCATCGCGGCAGGCGACGAGGTCGCGGTATTCGCGGCGGACGGACGCCACCTGGTGTTTCCCGATGTCGAGACATGCGCGGGCTTTTATGTGAAGGGCGCGCGTTTCTCCTTTGCGGAGCTGTTTGGCGACGAGGTGCTGGCGCGTGAGTTTGCCGGTGGCGCGATGGTGATCTCGCGGTTGTGCCCGGTGGATTACCACCGGTTTCATTTTCCGGTCGCGGGCACGCCGGCCGAGCCTCGCTTGATCAATGGTTATCTGTATTCGGTGAGCCCGATCGCACTGCGGCGCAATGTCGGCTACCTCGTGCAAAACAAACGCGCGCTCACGCTGATCGACGACACGCGCTTCGGGCGTGTGGCGATGTTCGAGGTCGGCGCGACCTGCGTGGGGACGATCCGGAATTTCTTTGAGGCGGCGCGTCCGGTCGCCAAGGGAGACGAAAAGGGGCTGTTCACGTTTGGCGGGTCCTGCGTGATCACGGTCTTTCAAAAAGGCCGTATCCGTTTTGAGAACGATGTGGTGACGCAGAGCGCGCGGCATATCGAAACCTACGCGCGCATGGGAGACCGGTTGGGCGTCGCGGTTGGGTAGGCCCCCGCCTTCGGTCTTGCCACGGGCGAGCGTGCCTCGGCACTGTGGAAACCTCATCCGCGCCCGGGTGGTGGAATGGCAGACACGAAGGTCTTAGAAGCCTTTGCCGTAAGGTGTGCAGGTTCGAGTCCTGTCCCGGGCACCAATTTCAAAATTCGCCTTCAAATGAACGCTCCACCGAGTGAGCGGCGAGTTGAGAGGAGTGTGGATGGCGGGTAAAATTGCCGCAATGCCAACCTCTTTTCTAGGCGGGATTATCAGCGCCTTTAATCCTGTTGATGGTGAAATTTGGTGAAACCCGGTTGGCGAATCTATGCCTAACTGAGGCAATCGCTCGTCATTAGTGAAAGGAGAAACTTTAAAATGATTCTGTTAGGCTGGTTTAACGAAAACAGCGACTTACGACGTATCTTTTTCGTGGGAACCATACTCTTTAACCGTGTCGCGTTTGATTTCTTTGAAGTGCTCGTGAAATTTCGCGCGAATTTCCTCTGCATTCTCGAATGCCACACCGTCGAAGCAAATGACGTCAAACGAACGCTCTCGATGGCTCCCCGGCTCTGTCGCTAAAGTGCCTCGATCGATGGACAGTGTTCCTACGTGCTTAGGTTCCCTACGCGGCTTTTGACTGCGGATAACAAGGAATCGAAAATGCCGTCTTTCTCGTCACTCATTTGTTTTGGGACTCCTGCGGGATCTGCGATAATTTCACTGGACCGCGGTGCTCAATACCGACCCGCACGCCGCGATCGAAACGCGCGGCCTACGGGATGGTTCAGGGGAGTTTCGGCAGCGCGACTTTCAGAGGATGCGCTTCCGCTTCGCCTTCGATCACGATCTCGACCGGCGGGGTTTCGCCGGCGGTCGTCAGATTGGCGGGGATGCGGAATTTTACGTCCGCTGACGCATAGGGGGCCAATGACGGAAGCGGGGCGGCCACGGTGAGCGGTTCGCGATCCTTCGGGCGGAGCTGGAGCTTGACCTGGGTCGCGGCGGATTTCGCCAAACCGAAGTTCTCGACCTGCACGGTCAGCTCGCGCGTCCCGTTCTCGATCGGGCCGGCCTTGATCGAGCCATGGGCGCTGAGCATCGGGTATTCGGCGGGCTCGTCGGGGAGCGCGGCATAACCGAAGACCAGCCCGCCCTTGCGGTCGCGGGCGAGCAGTTTGGCCGTGCGGTCGGACTCCAGGAACCCGCAATCGGACGCGGAAAACTCGGCGATCAAGCGGGTGCCTCGCACCTCGGTCGAGAGCGGGGCGGAGGTTTTGCCGAAGTCCACGCGGGACGGCGCACCGAAACGTAGGGTGGCGGGATCGACGTCTTTCACGGGGTCGAAGCCGTTCTCCGCCTCAAGGGCGATGAGGAAGCGGTCGCCTTGTTTGCGAACGAGGACGGTGCGCGGCGGCGAGACGCCGACGACGATGGCCTTGGAGCTGTGGTTGTCGTTGGGTTTGTCCAATTCCTTGGCGTCGTCGATGACGGCGAAGAGCATGTGGGTGGCGCGGCCGCGCTCGTCCTGGATCACGCGCGGGCGCTCGATTTTGTGCCAGTCCTCGATCTTGCCGTCCTCGTGCCGGAAGATGCCGGGGCCGTAGGCCAGGCCTTGGTCCCAGTCCCAGCGCAGGCCGTCGCGGGAGCGGAGATAATAGGCGGCGCGACCGAACCAGTCGTTGACGATGAGGTTGTATTGGACGTCGTCCTTCCAGACCAGCGGGTCCTCGAAGCGGGCGGCGCGCACCGGCGGGAAGGAGGAACCGTTGGAAACGCGGTGATAGGGATCTTGGTTGCCGTCTTTGCTGATCCATACCTCGCCGCGGCGGCTGACCATCAGGTAACTGCCGTCGCTGCGTTGCGCGAAGGTGAGGTTGGTCATGTCCACGCCGTTGCGTCCGCGGGTGTCGAACTCCAGTTTGCCGCGCGTCCACGGGCCGTTGAGCGAGGGGCCGCGGTAGCAGCCGCCGATGATGTAGAGAATCCACGTGCCGTCCTTGGCCTGATAGGCGGTGACGTTGTGGCCCTTGCCGATCTCCTCGACGATTTTGTAGGGGCCGGTGGGACTGTCGCCGATCGCGTGGACGACGTCGGAGTTGCCCCATTCGAAATGGCCCTTGCGCGAGTTTTCAGGCCAGCGCACGACGAAGTTGTGATACTTGCCGTCGGGGGCTTTGACCACCGAGGTGCACCAATAGGAATACTTCGCGTCCTCGACGCCGTTGGAGGTGTCGCGCGGCTTGACCGCGTCCACGCCCCATACGTCGGAGCGCAGGGGGGCGTTGGGCTTCATCGGCAGGAAGCGGTGGATGAATTGTCCTCCCTGCACCATGCCCTCGGGCACGACGTAGGTGGGCTTGCCGTGCTGGGCCTGGGCGACGGCGGTCAGCAAGGGCAAGGCGGCGAGGGCGAGGAAAGGGAGTCGCATGAGATGAGGGGCGAGGGGGCGGGAAGAATTCAGGCAGTCGATCCGGAGCGCGCGGCCACGAGCGGGAAGATGAGATCGGTTAGAATAAAACGATAGCCACAAGCTCAGTCGGATTCAGAATGGCCACAAAAAGCACAAGAAGCACAAAGGTAGATTCTTTTGTGATTTCTGTGCCTTGTGTGGCCATGGTTTGATCGGGAGCATATCGGATACGACTCAACTGAAACTGCTCTAGCGCGCGGGGGAAACGGCCAGGCTTTCGTTGAGCAGGACGGATTGCCCGGGCGTGAGTTTGAGGTCGATCACGCGGGTGCCGTAGCGGATCTTGGCCGAGGTGCCGCCGGTGCTGATGATACGGACGCGGTCGAGGCGGCCGCCTTTCCAAGCGACGCTGAGCTCAAAGCCGCCGCGGGCGCGCAGGCCGATGACGGAGCCGGTCGGCCAGGCCTTGGGCAGGGCGGGGAGCAGCACGATTTCGCCCGTGTGGGATTGCACGAGCATCTCGGCCACGCCGGCGACGGCACCGAGGTTGCCGTCGATCTGGAAGGGCGGGTGCGCGTCGAAGAGGTTCGGGTAGGTGCCGCCGCCGTCGATCATGTTGGTCTTGAGCAGGGTGGTGTAGGCGAGCTGGCTGCGGAGCAGGGTGTGGGCGCGGTCGCCGTCGAGGAAGCGGGCCCAGAAGTTGATTTTCCAGGCCTTGCTCCAGCCGGTCCCGCCGTCGCCGCGAGCGTTGAGGGAAACCTTGGCGGCCTTGAAAAGCTCGGGCGTGCCGGTGGCGGTGATCTGGCGGCCGGGATGCAGCGCGAAGAGGTGGGAGACGTGGCGGTGGTTGTCCTTGGGATCGTCACGATCAGTTTCCCACTCTTGGAGCTGGCCCCAGCGGCCGATCTTGGGCTTGAGGAGTTTGTCGCGCATGCCGGCGATCTTGTCGCGGTAGGGGCGGTCGATCTTCAAGGCGTCGGCGGCCTCGATGTAATTGGTGAACAAATCATGGATGATCTGCTGGTCGTAGGAGACGCCCGGTTCGATGGGGCCGTGCTCGGGCGACCAGCCCTTGGGGGCGACCAAGGTGCCGTCGGGGCGGGTGACGAGCAGGTCTTCCCAGAATTCGCAGATTTCCTTCAGCACCGGGTAGGCGAGTTCGGACAGGTATTTTTTGTCCTGCGAAAACGCGTAGTGCTCCCAGAAGTGTTGCGCATACCAGGCGCTGCCGGGCGGGTTCCACAGGAAGCTGCCGCCGCCGAAGACGCCGTTTTCGGTGCGGACGGTCCAGCCGCGGATATTGGGGCCGTAGTCTTTTTCCTCGCGGGTGCGCAGGCGGTAAACCTCGCGCTGGCTGTCGACGTAGTTGATGAACGGCAGGTGGCACTCGCCGAGGTTGGTGGACTCGGCGGGCCAGTAGTTCATCTGCACGTTGATGTTGGAGTGATAATCGCAGCGCCAGGGCGGGTTGTTGGAATCGTTCCAGAGGCCTTGGAGGTTGGCGGGGAGCCCGTCGCGCGAGCTGCTGATCAGCAGGTAGCGTCCGTATTGGGCGAAGAGTTCCTCCAAGTCGGGGTCGGTGGTTTTCTCCTTGGTGTAGGCCAGGAGGCGTTCGTCGGTGGGCTTGGCGACCAGGTCGGGCGCAGTGGTGCCGAGGTCGAGGCGGAAGCGGTGGAAGAGGCTTTGATAATCGGCGATATGGGCGGCGAGGAGCTTGTCCACCGGCTGCTTGGCGGCCGCGTCCAGGCGTTGGGTGACGGCGGCGTGCGGCGCCTCGCCGCGCCAGTTTTTGGAGCGGTCGGGCAGATAATTGGTATCGGCGGCGAGCAGGATCGTGACGCTGTCGCAGCCGTCGAACACGAGACAGGCGGGGGGCAGCTGACGTTTGCCCAGGTCGGGCACGCCGGCGAGCGGGTTGTCGCCGGCCGGGAGCGGGGTGGTTTCGACGCGGAGTTTTCCGCCCGAGGCGAGCACGACGACCTGGGACTCATAGGAGAGGCCGTTTCTGGGGAGCTGGCCGGTGGCGGTGAGGCGGTTGCCCTCGGCGGAGATCTTGGCACCGTGCATGTCGGTCAACCAGAGCCGGCCGGAATGGGCGCCGGGTTTGTCGGCCGTGAGCTGGAGGACGATGACCTTGGCCGGGTGGCTGGCGAAGGCGGTGCGTTGGTAACGGACGCCGTTGTTCGTGTAGGCGACGCGCTGCACGGAGCGGTCGATGTCGAGCTCGCGGCGGTAGCCAGTGGGCGAGGCGTGTTTCAGCTCGATGAACAGGTCGCCGAAAGTCTGATACGAGCCGGTGTCCTTTTCGTCGCCGGTCCAGAGGCTGTTGACGTTGAATTGGACGCGTTCGGTGGCGGTGAGGCCGAAGAGCATGGCGCCGAGGGAGCCGTTGCCGATGGGCAGGGCCTCGGTCATCCACGCGTTGGCGGGACGCGCATACCAAAGCGTCGAGGACGCGTCGGCGGGCGCGGTTTGCGCGGCCAAGGGCAGGGCGGCGGCGAGGACGAACGCGGAAAAGGAGAGAGGGCGCATTGAAAAGAAAGCAGGGTTATAAGGGCGAAGAGGGAGTCTATGCGTGGCGCGAGCGTTCGCGGCAAGCGAATGATACGCCCTGGGTGTGGAGGGAATCATTGGAGCACGATCTTGAGACGACAGCGGCGTCGGAGGCGGGCTTGGAGGAGGCGGGGGTGATGGTGAGCGAAGCCGCTACCACGACGGCCCGGTTCATCCCCTATGGCCAGATGCGGGCGAAGAGCTCAGCAGCGCGGCGGCGAGGACGCGAACCTCGGCGGCGGTTTATCGACTCCTTGAACCGCCTGTGGGCCCGCGTGCAGCCATGGAATGACCATGCTGGCGAATGCGGAGACGAACAGGATGGAGGGTTTCATTGTCGGGCTTGGAAAGTTATTCGGGGCTGAGCGCGGCCGCGTAGCCGCCGCCGGGCTGGAGGCGCAGGGTCAGCGCTCGGGCCTTGCCGAGTTCGCGGGTCGTTTCCACCACGGTCTCGGGCGCGGCGGCGTCGGGGCCGTCGGCAAACTCTCGGAGGCGCCAGTCGCGGCGCTTGGCACCGAGGAAATCGAGGGAAACATCGAGGGTGGCGGCTGCGTCGCCATTCATCGCGGCGACATACCAGCGGTTGCCGGAGCGACGGGCGATGACGATGTGCTTATCGAGTTCGGCGGAGAGCACGACGCTTTCGTCCCAGACGGTGGGGAGCCCGCGGAAGAACTCGACGCCGGGCTGCCCGCGATAGTTGGCGGGACTGTCGCAGAGGACGAGCAATGGGCTGCGATAGACGACCGTCATGGCGAGCTGGCGGGCGCGGGTGCCGATGCCTTGGGCGGGGTGGGCGACTCGGAAGGCGGAGGGCGTGCGGTTGAGGAAGGCGCCGGGGGTGTAGTCCATCGGGCCGAGCAGGCCGCGAGTGAAGGGAAGGATCAGGGAGTGGCGGGTGTCGTTTTTGTTGCCGCCGAGTTTGTTGTATTCGTTGCCGAGGACGCCCTCTTGGGTGACGAAATTCGGGTAGGTGCGGGCGAGGCCGGTGGGTTTGTAGACGCCATGGAAGTTCACCATGAGACGGTGGCGGGCGGCGGTTTCGAGCACGCGGACGCACCACTGGACGGCTTCCTGGGAGTCGCTGTTGATGAAGTCGATCTTCACGCCGGCCACGCCGAGGGAGGCGAGATAAGCGAGGGTTTTGTCGATTCCGGCGGTCTGGAGATCGAGCGAGTGACCCCAGACGAAGAGGCGGACGTTTTTGGAGCGGGCGTAATCGACGAGACCGGGCACGTCGATGTCGGGAGTGGATTGGGTGAAGTCGCCGGAGGGGTTGTTGGGACGCGAGAAGACGTTTTTTCGCTCGTTGGCCATGTTCTGATACCAAAACCAGTCCATGAGCTGGTAGGGCCAACCCATCTCGCTGGCGAAATCGATGTATTCACGGTGGGAGCGGGTGTCGCCGCGGGCATGGAGGCCTTTGTGCTGGGGTTGGGTGGGGTTGACGCCGGTCCACCACGCGTCCCAGGCGCTCACGCCGGGTTTGATCCAAGTGGAATCGGCGACGCGGGAGGGGGTGGCGAGGTTGGCCACGAGATCGTTGGTGACGAGATCGCCGGCGGTGCGACCGACCATGAGCACGCGCCAAGGGCTGACCATCGGGACGCGACCGACGACGGCGCCGCGTTTGTCCTGGCGTGGGGCGAGCTCGGCGCGAACGGCGGTCTCGCCGGTGCCGGTGAGGAAGAGGCCGGCCCAGTCGAGGAGGTCGGACTCGGCCACGGCGACGTAGGCGGCGGGCGTTTCGACAAGGAGGGGAAGGACGGAGCGGAAAGGTTGGCCGGTCCGACGCTTGTCGGGCGATTGTTGGGGGATGGCCGAGAGCGTGCGTTCGCGATAGGTGTTTTCGGCGCAGTCGGATTCGTCGCCTGGCCAGGCGCGGTGGTCGGAGGGGAAGCGGAATTCGGTGAGTTCGCTTTTAAGGGTGAATTCGCCGAGGCCGGAGGCTTCGGGCAAGTCGTAGCGGAAGGCCACGCCGTGGTCATAGGCGCGGGCAACGAGAGCAAAGGTGCGGGCGGGCGTGGTGGGCTCGCGAAGTTCGATGCGAAGCTCGCGGAAGCGGTCGGGCACGGTGCGGCGTTGTCCGAGCGGGTTGTCCCAGGTGGCGTTGCGAGCCGCCGCCTTCGTATCGATGATCTTGGCCGCGGGGCCGAGGGTGGTGCCATCGGCGAAGGCGAGGCCGAGGACGGAGTCGGCGAGGAGGGGCTTGCCGTCGAGTTCGACCCGATAGCGGAGGCCGGTGTTGTCGGAGACGACGAGCGTGAGCTTGCCGTCGGGCGAGGTAACGCGCTGCTCGGCGGCGGACGCGAGGGAGGCGAACAACGTGGTGGAGGCTAGAAGAATGGGGAGAAGACGCATAAAATTAGCGGCAGAAAGCACCATCGACTCTTCTGATGCCGGCACGGCCACGATGTCGAGGAATGAGGGACGTCCAAGTTCCTCCACGGCATGGTCATCCCGGTGACGGGCGCCGAATACAACCGCCTGCAAACCGCCTACCCCGGCGCTGCGGGGGCGGGTTGCACGCGGCCGTTGAAGGCCAGCCCGGAGAGGGCGGACAGCCAGCCGGGAATGCGCAGGTGCTATCTGGTGCGCGGACGGTTGCGCCTGGGATTCAGGAGCCTTCGAGCATGACGACGTTGGCGACGGTGAAATACCAGATCGCGCCGGGCGCCGTCATGCGGAACGGAATGAATCGCATCGGGTGCGTTGATTCTTTTGTCCGCAAGACTTAGCTGAGATGAAGCTTCACTGAACACACTATACGATGAACCAGACAGATCCTGACGCCACCTCTCAAAACATTCTCGTGCTCGGCGCCGGCGAGCTTGGCCTCCCGGTCCTGCGCAATCTTGCCCGCCGAGCGAAGGACGTGGACGGCGCGAAGATCAGCGTGCTGCTGCGTGCAAGCGCCGTCGAGTCCGGTGCGCCAGGCAAGCAACGTGATGTCGCGGAGATCCGCGGTCTTGGAATCGAGATCGTCATAGGCGATCTCGTGAAGAGTTCCGTCGACGAGCTCGCCATCGTATTCGCGAAATATGACACGGTGATCGGTTGCGCGGGCTATGCGGCCGGAATCAACACGCCCATGAAGCTGGCGCGGGCCGCCTTGCAGGCGCGAATCCCGAGGTATTTCCCATGGCAGTTCGGAGTCGATTTTGACGCCATCGGTCGCGGCAGCCCGCAAGATATTTTTGACGCGCAGCTGGACGTGCGCGACTTGCTGCGCGGTCAGCACCAGACCGAGTGGGTCATCATTTCGACCGGCATGTTCATGAGCTATCTGTTCGAGCCGGACTTTGGTGTTGTTGACCTGAAAAATGACGCAGTCCACGCCTTGGGCAGCCTCGACACCGCCGTGACGCTGACGACGCCCGATGACATCGGAATGCTGACCGCCGAGATTGTTTTCGCCAAGCCACGAATCCGCAACGAGATCGTTTATCTGGCCGGCGACACGGTGACTTACCGGGAGGTCGCCGACAAACTGCAAGCGGCCACCGGCCGCCCTTTCAGCCGTTCGGAATGGAGCCAACAGTATTTGCTGGATGAGCTGGCGCGCGATCCGGGCAACATGATGAGCAAGTATCGCGCGGCTTTTGCCCAAGGGCGGGGTTACGCATGGGACAAGAGCGGGACGTTCAATCAGCGCCACGCCATTCCGGTCACCGACGTGTCATCGTGGATCAATGCAAACCTTGCCCCGGGCCGTGGCGAGTAATCCCGCGCATGTGAACGGGAGTGGTTGATGCGTCGAGATCAGGGGCGGGACGGTTCGAGGCGGATGCCGAGGAGGCCGCCGACGCGGCCTTGGCCCGTGCCTTGGAAACGCACGGTGAGGTTTTGCTGGCCGGTGAGCGCCTCGGTCGGGAGCGGGTAAGCGACCTCGACGGTTTTGCCCGGCTGGAGGCCTTCGAGTTTTTGCGTGGCGACGACGACGCCGTTGACGACGACATCGAAGCTGCGGTCGCGGTCGCCGCCCCAGTAGGTGCAGACCAAGGCGGGCGAAGAAATCGTCGGCAGGGCGAGCACGTAGGAAAAGGCTCCGTTCGGGGCGGCGTCGCGCCACGTGTAGTTGGCAACGCGTCCGGTCGTGCTCTGTTCCGCAGACAGGTCGTGGGCGCGCTCCGAGGTGCCGTCGCCGATGATAACGCGGTCGAGCCCGGCGGTGTTGTCCTTGACCGTGGCGCTGGCCGCAGACGTGGGCGACGAGGGCTGGGCGGCGGTGGCGGCGAGTTCCCAATAGGCCGAGTAACGCTCGTGGTGCACGGCGTAGAGGGGCTGGAACACGATGCCGCTGGCAGGGCCGGCGTCGTGCGCCTTGAACGTGAGGGTGGCGGCATCGGCGAGGGTCAGCCAGTCGGCGGGATTGGCGGAGGCGTTGACGATGGCCGGCACGGGCGCGGGCGGGAGCTTGAGATAGGCGTCCTTGTCGGCGAAGTCCTTGGGCATGCCTTCGGCTCCGAGCCGGCCGGCGAGGAGGAGGGGGCCGTAGAAAACGGAGACCATCGAGGGGGCGTCCTTGGCGCGTTCGAGTCGGAGCGCGGCAGGGAGCGTGAGAGTGACGACGTCGCCGGTCCGCCAGGCACGTTTCACGGAGAGATAACCGGAGGGCGTGGCGGGGGCGGGTTGCGCACGGCCGTTGACGGAGAGCGCGACGGGACCGGACAACCAGCGGGGGACGCGGAGGTGCAGCGTGGCCTCGGCGGGACGGGCGGCGCGGGTGACGGTCAGGCGAACGGTGTCGGTGAAGGGCGGAAAACCTTCCTGTTTGATCGCGAGGCCATGGGTGGTCCAGTCGAGCGCGGACGGGATGTAGAGATCCACCCAGAGCTGGCCGGGGCGTTGGAAGTAGATGCCTTCGTTGTAGCGGGCGGTGTTTTCGATGCCCGAGCCCACGCAGCAATGGGTGCCGTTGAGGTAGGTGCGGAAGTCGCCGTGCAGGGGCGTGAAATACGTCATCGCGCCGGTGTCGGGGGCGACGGTGGCGAGCAGGTGGTTGTAGAGGGCACGCTCGAAATAGTCGGCGTAGTCGGCGCGGTCCGGCGCGCGCTCGATGAGGCGCGCGGTGAGCTTGAGCATGTTTTGCGTGTTGCAGCTCTCGGCGGTCGTGGACGGGAGACGCTTGCCGCCGTCGATGGACGGGCCTGCCTCGACGTCGGGGCCGTCGAACCACTCCTTGTAGGAGTTGCCGCCGATGGTGAAGGAGTGGTGGCGGGTGATGATCGCCCAGGCGTTTTCCGAAGCGCGGGCGTTGGTGGCGTCGCCGGTGACGTTGGCATGGCGGGCGATGCCGGCCAGCTGGGCGAGGTGAGTGTTGGCGTGGAGGGATTTTAAGCGGTCCTCGTTGGCGGCGAGCGGATCGATCAGCCAGGGGCGGTTGAAGAGGGCGGCGAGTTCGAGGTGTTTTTTGTCGCCGGTGATCGAATACAGTTCGGTGAGCACGTCGGCCATGCCGCCGAACTCGGTCTGTGGATTGCGGCTGCGATCGGTGCGGAACATGCGCTCGATCTTGTCCGACGGGAGAACGAAAAGGCGCTTCTGGAGGCAGGCCGACATCTTCAGGGCCACGTCGAGCGCCTGCCGGTCGCCCAAGTAATGGTGGGCGTCCACGAGGCCGGCCATGATCTTGTGGATCGTGTAGTAGGGCACGACCACGCCGCCCGAGTTTTTGGAAGTGCCTTCCTGCCAGTCGAGAGCGACGGACGAGAAGGCGGCGAGATAGCCGTCCTGATTCAAGGCCTGCTGGCACTTGGCGAGCTCGGCGACGAGGTAGGTGACTTTCTTGCGAAAGGAATCGTCACCGGTGGCGACCGCCATGCGGGAGGCGGCGGAGAGGTAGTGACCGGCCATGTGCCCCCGGATGAACCCGCCATCCCAGCCGCCGTAGCCACCGGTGATGCCGGCGGGCTGGGGCAGGCCGGTGAGCTTGCGGTAGTCGAAGAGCAGGCGGTCGGGATCGAGCCGGCCGACGTAGCCGGTGCGATGCAATTCCTGCCGGTCATAAAAAGGGCTGCCGGGGAGCAGCCGCACCTGGGCGGCGTCCGCCATCAGAACGGACGGGGCGGTCGGAGCTGTGACGGCGGGCGTGGCTGCGCCAGCCAAGAAAGATGACAAAAGGACGGTGGCGGCACCCAGGCAGAATCGGAGGGATATGGGCATGGCGGAAGGTTGTTTATGCCAGTTCGCTTTCAAGATGATCCCAACGGAAATCCCGCTGCTCCGCAGCGGGCTACATTTTTAGAGTAGCCCTGCGCGGGAGCGCAGGGAGGTTCGGTGGCTGGATAGTCTTAACTTGAACGCGAATTAGAATTAGAGGCGGACAGAAACGGAGCGGCCGTTGTAGCGCAGCTCGGTGGTCTTGGTCGCGGGTTCGAGGCCGGCGGCCTGATCGGGCGTCACCACGACAACCTTGAACACGCGATTCACGTTCATCCCGGGGAAGTTTCCACGAATGTTCTCGATGGTGAGCGTGCGGCTCTTGTCGTTCCAAGTGATCGGCATCACCGAGAATCCGCCCTTTTCATAGTCCCAGCCCTCGCCGGCGTCCTCGTAAAATTGATACGCGCCGTCGGCTCCCGGATAAACGCGCAGCTCGATGGGCGCGGTGGGATTCTCGCCCGAGTGTTGCACGCGGGGGCCGAGCGGCAGGATCGAGCCGGCTTTCACGAAGAGAGGGGTGCGCGACAGAGGAGCCTCGGCCTTGATGGTCTGTCCGCCGGACTGCGGACGGCCGCTCCAGAAGTCGATCCACAAGGAGTTCTTGGGCAGGTAAACATCCACGGTTTTGGCGGCGTTGGTCACGGGCGCCGATTCGGGGCCGTAGAGCATGGGCGCGAGCACGGGAGCGAGCATGAGCTCGTCGCCGATCAGGAACTGGGTCTTCAGGTCGTGGGTCTTGGCATCCTCGGGAAATGCGAAGGCGACGGGCCGAATCCAGGAGACGTTGAGCCGCGAGACGCGCCCGTTAAGGGAATAAAGATGCGGCAGCAGGCGGTAGCGGAGGTCGATGGTGTCGATGATGGCGTCGTAGAACGGCGTGCCGGGCTCGCCGAAGCGCCAAGGTTCGCGAGGAGTGTCGGTGCCGTGGCTGCGGAACATGGGGAGGAAGGCGCCGAACTGCAGCCAGCGGGTGTAGAGTTCGCGATAGCCGAGGTCTTTCACGCCGCCGTTGAAGCGGCCGCTCTTGAACCACTGCGGCCCCTTGCCCACGAAGAAGGCGCCCGCGTCGGTGGTGATGTAGGGGTGGCCGGCGGCGCTGATGCTCTGCATGGAGGCCACTTCCTTGGCGAGGGTTTCCCAGCTGGCCGAGATGTCGCCGGTCCAGAGCACCGAGCCGGTGCGCTGGCTGCCGGCGTAGCCGGAGCGGGTGAGATTCAGCACGCGACGATCGGGGGACGATTTGCGCGAGTTCTCGTAAATGCCGGTCGAGTCTTCGAGCGCGTAGGCGTTGATGAGCTGCGGATCCATGATCTTGGCGAGGGCGGCGATGTTTTTCTCATCCGCGTCGGCCGGGCGGGTCTGGCCGGTCCAGTCGGCGTTTTCCGGCTCGGTCGAGTCGCACCACCAGGCGTCGATGCCGTGGCGGCCGAGGATTTGCCAGATGGAGTTCCAGTAGACTTCGCGGGCCTTCGGGTCGAAGGCGTTGAAAAAGGGCGTGCCGGCGAGCGTGTGGCCGCCCTCGGCGAGGGCCTTGCCGGCCGTGGATTTCGGACTGGGGTTCGGCCAGATCGAGATCATCACGCGGGCGTTCTGGTCGTGGATCGCCTTGGTCATCGCGGCGATGTCGGGGTAGGACTGCGGATCGGGATCGCCGCCCCACTGGCCGCGGATCCAGTAGTTCCAGTCTTGCACGATCATATCGAGCGGGATCTTGCGCTGGCGGAATTCCTTCACCGTCGCGACGAGCTCCTCCTGCGACCGGTAGCGTTCCTTCGATTGCACGTAGCCGAAGGCCCAGCGAGGCAGCATCGTCGCCGCGCCGGTGAGCTGGCGATAGCCCGCGACCGCTCCATCCATGCCGGCGCCGGCGATGAAGTAATAATCGAGGTCGTCGATCACGTCGAAGTTCATGGAGCCGCCCTGCGCGTCGTCCTTGAAGGTCATCGCGGAATAGGCGTCGAAGAGCAGGCCGTAGCCGCGCGTGGAGACCAGCGAGGGGACCAGGATTCGCAGGTTGTGCTGGTAGAGCCGCTTGGTCTTGCCACGCAGGTTGAGGTCGGAGGTCTCGTCGAAGCCGAGGCCGTAGAGCGCCTCGTCGTCGGCGAAGCGGAACTTGACCCCGCCCTTCCACGCGTCGCGGTCTTTTTTCTGGATGTATTTGCCGGCGATCTGCCGCTCGCCGTCCACGGTTTGCACTTTCCGCACCGAAGCGGGATCGGCGACGGATTTGATGACCTCGGTCCGTTCAAACCAGCGCGGCTGTTCGGCACCCTCGGCGACGAGAAGTTTGCCGTTCGAATCGAAGTAGGAAACCGCACCGGTCGCCCGATCCACGCGGACGCTAAGCTTGGAGGAGCTCAATTCGACATACGCGGAACCGGCGTTGCCCTTGACGACAATTTTGCCGGGCTGCTCGTTCACGGGAACGCGCATGAGGCTGGGCGTCTTGGAGAACTCCGGGTTCTTCGTGGAGCGAACGCGGGCGATGCGATCGGTCACGAACTCAACCTGCAGAAGCCCGTCGTCCGTCTTGAATTCGGCACCCGCAGGCGAGGGCTTCACCGATTTGACGGATGCCTGGACAACCGTGAACGGGGACAAGAGGAGCGTGACGGCGAAAATGACCGAGGGGATTTTCATGGCTGGTTTGTTTTGTGCCCGGTTTGCCGGGATAGGTAGGCGGAGGGGAACATCATTGGGATGCG
>Ga0307409_100000011_pt1 | contig 65573 bp, 53 predicted proteins | sample 322Ometagenome_2_FD_203888 | JGI IMG/M metagenome (GOLD analysis project Ga0307409, IMG submission 203888) | Maize rhizosphere microbial communities from greenhouse at UC Davis, California, United States - 322HYB-O-2 | ecosystem: Host-associated > Plants > Roots > Rhizosphere > Soil | place... | reverse complement strand
GAAAACATTGGGCTCACGTGAGCGTCATAGTTGGGGCATGAAAAAGACATTGCTGGCGTTTCTGGTCGTTGCCTTGGCTGCGATTCCTGCCCAAGCGCAACTTTTCCGCCCCTCGGTGGTGCAGGGTGCGGTCCTTGGCGGAGTCGCCGGGGCGGTGATTGGACATAATTCCGGGCGACATGGCGGCGAGGGCGCAGCCATTGGCGCCGTGGCCGGTGCGCTGCTCGGCGCGGCTTTCGATCGGACCGAGTCGCAATCCACGGTGGTTTACTCGCAACCTCAGGTCGTTTGTGAGCCGCAGCCGGTTCATTGCCCGCCGCCGGTCCCCACCCAGGTTGTTTACGTGCGGCCCGCGCCGGTTTACGTGGCCCCCGTCCGTTGCCCGCCGCCACCCCGGGTGGTCGTTTATGGCCACCGGCCCGCATCGGTGGTTGTGTATCAGAATCATGGTTACTTTCACGGCCACGGTTGGCGCGCGTGCTGGCGTTAACGCCGGCTTGAAGCAGGAAGAGTTTGGCCGTGCGCACGGGCGCACGGCTTTTTTGTCGCCTGACGAAAGCGGGTTGTTTGTGTGGCCATATGATTTCGCTGCACGAAGGCCGGGGTTCCCGGGTCAAAAAAACACCCGCCCAGGTGCTTGTGCTGGGGATGAGCGTCGTGGGGTGCGAGCCACGCATTTGGCGTAGGTTGGTCGTCAAGGAGACGATGTGGGTCGCCCGGTTGCATGATTCGATCCAGGTGGCCTTCGACTGGTTCGATTATCAGACGCACACGTTTACTTTGGAGGATTTGCGATTGGGCAATCCGACAAAGCGCGACGGGGTCATCGTCGAGGATGATCGCGATATCACCCTGGCGGATGTCGAACTGGCGAAGCGGGGCGGGATGCTTTACGACTATCACTTCGGCGATGGCTGGCGGGTGGATATCCGCGTGGAAAAAGTGATGCCGCTCGTGAAGGGGGAATTTTATCCGCGTTGCCTGGAGGGCGGTCGGGCGGGACCACCGGAGGATTGCGGCGGGATCGAGGCCTACCACGACATGCTGGCGTGCATCCAAGAGCCGAATACGGAGATTGGTCGCGAGTGGATCGAATGGCTCGGACCGCAGCACGACGTGGAGCGCTGCGATGTGGCCGCGATCAACACGGCGTTGAAGAAATTTGGGAAATGAGCGCGCGATCGCGTCGGGGGGCTGGCCGGGTCGGTCGGATCAAGGCGGTCATGTGGTTCAATGTCATCCTGCTGGCCGTGCTGGGTGGCTGGTTTGTGCTGCAACCGCCCGTGCGGCGCGCCGAGGTGGCCAAGCTGGTCGAAAACTACTTCGAGACAAACAAGCGCATCGAGTTGGTCGATGTGGCGCTGGATATCTACCAGCTTTATTACAGTCCGGATTTTGTCCGCGTGGTCGCGACCGGCGATCGCACGCATGTCTATGGAGGCGCTCCGCAGGCCGCGGGTTTTCCGCATGCGGTGCGCGTGCTGAAAAACATCGGCTATGTCACGGGGTATTGCGAGGAGCTGGAGAGCCCGGCGTGGGTGGCTTATCGGATGAATGATGTGGCGGGGCTGGCGACGCCCGTCCCGCGTCCTGACGCATTCGAGGTGGATGTGCGCACGGCCTCGCGCGTGCAGTCGTCGGCGTATACGAACAGCGGATACGACCGGGGGCATCTGGCGCCGAACTACGGGATTGCCACGCGGTATGGCCCGGTGGCGCAGCGAGAGACGTTTTTGATGTCGAACATCGCGCCCCAGCGACATGAGTTGAATGCCGGCGCATGGAAGGAGTTGGAGATGAAAATCGCCACGAGTTATCCGGGCCGTTTCGGCGAAGTGTGGGTGCTGGCCGGGCCGGTGTTCGGGGCGCGTCCGACGCGACTGCCCGCCGGCACGGCGGTGCCCGAGGCGTTTTTCATGATCATGGTGGACGAGAGCGATGGGCGCATTCGCACGCAGGCGTTTCTCTTTCCGCAGGAAACCCGGGCGGGTGCTCTGTTGAATCGATTTGTGACGACCATCGACGAGATCGAGCGGCGCACGGGGTTGGACTTTTTCGTCGAGTTGGAAGATTCCGTGGAGACGGTGGTCGAGGGCAAGAGGACGCAGGAAGTGTGGTAACTCCTTCGCGCTTATCGTGCGCCTGGAGATGTTCGACCATCGGGTTGACGTGGGGGCCTAACGCCTTTTGATGGCGGTGTTCTTTGGAAAGCTTGTGGTCAGCCGGGAGGAATCGGGCGGTTTAGCTTCGGTGCCTCCATCTGACCATGAATAAGACAAACAACGCGGTTCCGCTCAGCGGCTTGGGTTCGTTTGCTCCCTCGGGCTTCTTTGCGAAGCGTCGGGTTCGGGCAAGCAAGCCGGTTCAGGTCGTTTATCGGAATCCTCATGAAGCCGCGACGCCGGCTCAGGCTGCACGCCTCCTTGGGGTGATCAGTCGCGGGATGGTGTCGCACCTGCGGTTCTAAACGAACCGTAGTTAAACCAGTAAACAATGCCGCCCGGGAGCTCACGCTTCCGGGCGGTTCTTTTTTTGTCCCTCCGGGACGGCTCAGAAGCTGGCGTTAAGGATCACGCCGAAACCGGCATTGGTGGTCCTATAGCTGTAATCCACCGGCGAGTCGCCCTGTGGATTGCGCCAATCGTAGCTGGTGAAGACGCGGGCCGAACTCCACGACGTGATGTTATAGCTGACGCTCAGGCCCGCCGAACCGGTCAGATCGCGGCGGTCGACGTCACTAAAGGCGCCTTCCTGATAGTGACTGTAGTCGGAATAGGAGAGGCGGGCGTAGGGGCCGACGACCCATTTTCCGTGCAGGTAGTAGTAGGCGACATCGGTTGAGACATCGACCTTGTCGTTGCGATCTTCGCGGAACGAGAAAATCGAGGGAATGCCGTCGCGGTCGGCTTTGGTGAACGAATAGCTCAGGCCGCCGCCGATGTTGAGAATCTGATTTTCGCCAAGTCCCACGAGTTTGCGCAGCGCCAGCGATGGCGTGTAGGAGCGGAAGATGAGGTGATAGTCGGGCGAGCCTTCCAGGCGGTAGATCGAGCTGCTGGCGAATCCCAGAGTGGCTTCCCAGTTGGCGCCGAAGCGGTAGCGCAAGGAGAGCGGCACGCTGTAGGAATCGAAGTTCAGGGATTCGTGGTCCTTGCTGCCGATGCCGTGGTAAAAGCGCTGGTAGTTGAAGCCGATCGAAGGCGTCAGCAGGCCGTCACCGGTGGCCCACGATCTGAACTCGGCGCGAGTGGCGAGGGTGTTGGCAAAGATGACCGCGTAGTCTGCGTGCACGTTGGAAGGCACCAGATTGACGTTGTCGGTGTAATACAGCTGCGCGTCGTAGGCGACGTAGAGCTTGAAGGGGAGGGTGCGCGGTTCGGCGATGCGTTGGTTGCCGGCGTCGGCGTCGCCGGGGGCGACCGAGACGGGGGATTGGGCGGATGGCAGCGAGGGCGCGGAGGGCTGCTGGGCGCGGTCGATGACGGTTTGGCCGGTTTGCGCGGTGAGCAGGGCGGCGGGCGTTCCGAGGAGCGCGAGCAAGAGGAGGTGTTTCATGCCGGTATCGATCTGGTGAAGCGGGCGGAGGAGGATCCGTGCTATGGGATTATTTTACGTTGAAGACGGGCGCGGTGTAGGTCGGCAGGGCGGCGGGGTTTGTCAGGGTGCCGATGGCGATGTTGCCGCGTGTTTCCATGGAGAAGTTGTCGGCATCGAGAACGGTGCTGTTGCCATAAGTGACATTGAAGAAATTGACCTTACCGTAGACGCCGGTGGATCCGAAGTTGGTTTGGCCATACTTGGAATTAAGCGAGGCCACCGCGCCTTCGGGGATCGTGAGATTGCTCAGGTTGATGGTGGCGGCGGACATCGTGATGCTGCGGATGCCGGCGGAGAAGGCGGTCGAGTTGAGGTCAATCAAATCGGCGGCATGGAGGTAAACATCCTTGTTGGCTCCAGCGACGAAGGTGTCGCCCCTGTTGGACAGGCCGTCGATGCGCAAGTAGCGGGTGGCACCGACATGCAGGTCACCTGTGGACTGGAAGCTGACCCCCAAAATGGTGGTGTTTTCGTTATAGCCGCGGGGGAAGAAGAAGCTGTGGTCTTTGATGTCCCCCGAGGCGCTGCCGTAGGTGGAGCCGGACGAGCTTCCTTCATGAAGTCGCTCGGTTGCCGCGCGGAGCGTGCCGGGCAGGTCGCCGTAGGCCGTGAGGAGGCGGTTGAGACCGTCCGTGTCGGCGCCGACGATGGCGACGTTCTCATTGCCGATGATGCCCAGCTCGCGAAGGACGTATTTTTGATTGGTATCGAGCTGGTTGTAGTGGGTGATGGTCGCCTTGATCTCATTCGCAGGGCTTCCGTCGATGAAGGGGAACGGGATCACGCCGTCGTTGTTATCGCCGATTTCGAGAACGACTCGTCCCAGATCCAGCTCCAACAAGGTGGTGAATTCCGCATCGGTGAGGGCGCCCAGCGTCGCGTTGATGTCGCTCAAGCTGCGCAGGGAGCTGTTGCTGAACAGATCGGGGTTGGCCAAGACGAAGAACGAGGCGGAGTGGTTTTGCACCGCGAGGTAGGTCTTGGTGCGGTCGGGCAGGTTGGAATAGATGGCAAGCGTGCTGGTGATCTGCGCGTCGGTGAGCAGGAGCGGATCTGCGAGGAGTCTGCCGTCGTCGAAAAGATCGCTGTCGCGTAGGGACTGCTGGAGGTCCGGGTGGGTGATATAGAATTGAGCCAGCGCCCGAACGCGCTGAAGGGCGGTGGTGCTTTCGTCGCTGAGGGCCTGGGTCGGCGAGTAGTCGTAGAGCAGGTGGCCAAGCTCCAAGGCGCGCACGGCGGTCTGCTCATCAATGGAGAGCGTGTTGTAGAAAGTGAGCGTGGCGGCGAATCTGGCGGCGTAATCGATGTTCGCGGTATCGGTGTTGATGAACGTGCTGATCGTGTCGCGATTGACCGAGGTGGTTGAGTAATCGAGCGAGTCGAGGGCGATATCACCGATGCCGAGTTGACGCAGGGTCGTCTGTTCCGCGGCGCTCAAGCTCGCGAGCGCGCTCACGAAAGAACGCGTGCTGAAGTTTCTGAAAGAATCCGGGGAAATGCGGAAGCTCTTCACCACGGCGAGTTCAGCGGAGCTGAGTTCGCTGACGGCGGTGAAAATGGCCGTGTTGGTCGGCTTTCCTGCGAGTTCGTCGAGGTAGTGGCCCCAGCCGGCCTGCGTCATCAACGAGAGCTGGTTGGCGTCGAGCGCACCCAGCAGGGCGGAGATGTAGCCGGCGCTCTTGTCCATGATCGCTTCACCCGCACCCATCGCGATGATCAAATGCTTTTCCGTATCGGAAAGGGCGTTCCAGTTGGTCAAGGTGCGCACGAAGGCCGCCGTGCTCCACTCGACGGGGTCGGGGATGTTCTCGAAATTGTCGGTGCTGTTGCCGGCGAGGGTCTTTATAAATGCGAGCGCCTCCGGGGAGGTCGTGGAGAGTTGGAGAAACGCCGTCAGGTGAATGCGGAGGTCTTGATGAGTTAAGGCCACTCCGGTCTCCTGATCGGGGGCCAGCGCGATGCCGGTGAGAAGCAGGTCGCCCAAGGTGACCAACTGGTTTTTGATGTCGTCGGGCAGGGCGTCGAAGACCGCTTGTTGGGCGGTGGTCAGCTTACCCCGGAAGAGCTCCAAGGCGGTCGGCTGGGCTGTCTCGGTGACGATCACCTCGGTATCAGGGGCGGGTGGGTCGACCGTCGTGTTGGGATCGGCGGTCTCTTCTTTTTCAAAGAGCGATGAGGTGGTGGTCAGTATGCGATCAACCGCGGCCTGCGTTTCGGGCGAGAGGGTGATGCCGAGGCTCTTGGCGGCATCGAGGGCGTTGTTGAGCGCCGTCGGATCGAGCTCGATGCCGGTCTCGAGCGCGGTGGCGATGGCGGAGACAGTGGTTTCGGTCCAGTTTTTCGCGATCTTCTGGTCGGCTTCGGAGAGTTCGCCGACGTTGCTGACGCTTTGGGTGTCCCCGTTCGGCTTGGTGATGGAGAGCTGGCCGGGTGCCAGAACGGCTTTGCCGCCATCGGTGAAGTTGATCGAAATCGAGCCGTGGGCGACGACGATGGTCTGGATACCGGCTTTATTGATGCCGACGGTGAAGGTGGTGCCGCGCGCGCCGGCGAGGCCGCGGGCGGTGCGGATGCTGTAGTCGTAGCTCACGCCCTCGGGTTTTTGCAGGTCGGAAACCACGGCGCCTTCCTTGAGATCAAGGACCGCCTGGTGGGTGACGTTGGTGTCGGAGGTGCGGATTTCCGACACGCTTTCGAGTAGGAGCGTGGTGTTGGGCGCCACGATGGATTTGACTCCCGGCATCGGCGTGAGGACGACGCGACCGTCGGCGCCGGTGACAATGCGGGTGCCGATGATCACAGTCTCGCCTTTGACGACGGGGCGAAGGGCGGGTTCGTCGGGACGTTGCAAGGCGGCTTGGCCGCTCACGAAAATCACACGCACCGTCTGGGCGGGAAGAGCCAGCGTCATCACCAAAGCCAGCCCGAGGGTTGCGAAAAAGGTGGGGAGTCGCATAAAAAATCTGTGATAATCGAATCGGTTAAATTCTCTTTTGATACAAGGGGTTTCCCTTAAGAAAAATCCCCCATGCTTCCTTTGTTGCACAAAATCCCGGCCATGTGGCGGGCTCGGCTGGGGGCCACGGTGGTGGCGGGAGCGGCATTAGGGCTCGCGGCCGAGTGGTTGCCGCTCAGGCAATTGGAATGGCTGACGGAGCGTTATCGTTTGCGGGCGCGGGAGCAGTGGGCCCAGCAGCCGGTCACGGGTCAGGTGATGCTGGCCGCGATCGATGAAAAGTCGCTGGCGATTCAGGGGCAGTGGCCGTTTACGCGCTCGGTGCATGGTCAGCTGATGGAGTGGCTGGGAAAGCACGAGACGGTGCGGCCGGCGGTGATGAGCTGGGACTTTGTTTTCGCGGAGGAAACCTATGATCCGAAGTTGGACCGCATGTTCGCGTCGCCGCTGCGCACCACGGGTTATCCCATCGTGATGGGTGCGTTTGGCGATCCGGCGGCGCGCGGGGTGTTTTCCCAAGGCAAGCCGGCGCCGGGACTGGGGATAACGCGTCCGCTGGACGTGCCCGGCGACGTCGTGCGATCGCTCCCGGACGTGCGGGGGATGCAAATTCCCATCGTGCCGTTGTTGGACGTGACGCGTTTCGCGTTGCTCGATGCGCAACCGGACGAAGATGGCGTGATTCGCCGCCTGCCCCTGGTGATTCGGGTGGGCGACCGCGTTTTCCCGAGTCTGGTGCTGGGAACGCTCATGGCGTATTGGAAAACCGAGGACGTGATCGTGCGCCCGGGAGAGGCGATCATCCTGGCCCGAGGGACGGAGCACGAACGCCGCATCCCGATCGACGCGGACGGATGTTATTCCCTGAACTACCGCTACGAACTGCGCGAAGGTGGAGCGGTGAACGGCATCGAGGCGGTTTCATATCAAGACATCTATGAATCGCTCGCGTCGTGGGCTCCGTTCGAAGGCGAGGCGGTTCCGCTGCCCGTGGCCGGAAAGATTCTTTTGGTCGGACAGACGGCCACGGGTTTGAGCGATATCGGCCCGAGCCCCTTGCGCAGCCAAAGCGGCAAGGTGCTGGCGCACATCAACGCCCTCGAAAACATCCTGCGGCGCGATTATCTGACGCACGGTTCCCCGTGGACGGGACTGGGCGTGATGTTGGGGCTGGGCCTGGGCTCGGCCTGGCTGTTTGATCGCAAACGCTTCTGGTATTTCGTGTCGGTCGGCGCCTTTGCGGTTGTGGGCGTCGTCGCGTCTTGGGTGGCGTTGATTTCTTGGAACGTGATGATTCCGATGGCGGTGCCGCTGGTGGCGTTTGCGTTGCAGCAGACCGTGGTGACGGCGCTGAAACTTCGCGAAGAGCAGGCGCAGCGCGATCGTATCCGGCGTATGTTCGGCGCCTATGTGTCGCCAGAACTTGTGCGGCAGATGGTCGAGGCCCGCGCCGAGCCGCAGCTGGGCGGTCACCAAGACGAGATCACGGCTTTTTTTAGCGATATCCAGGGGTTCTCCGCGTTTTCGGAAGTCTTGTCGCCCGAAGATTTGGTGGAGTTGCTCAACGAATACCTCGGCGCGATGACCGACATCCTCCAGGAAAGCGGAGGCGCGTTGGACAAATACATCGGCGACGCCGTCGTGGCCATGTTCGGCGGACTCGTGCCGCTCAAGGACCATGCGCGGAGGGCATGCGAGTCGGCGGCGAAGATGCAGATGCGCCAGGCCGAGTTGCGCGTGCACTGGAAAGCGCAGGGGAACCGCTGGCCGAAGCTGGTGCATGACATGCGCACGCGGATCGGCCTGAACTCGGGCCGCGTGGTCGTGGGCAACATGGGGTCGCGGCATCGGTTCAACTACACCATGATGGGCGATGCGGTGAATCTGGCGGCGCGGTGCGAGAGCGGCGCGAAGACCTTTGGCGCTTATGTCATGGCAACGGAAAACACCGTGTCGGCCGCACGGGAAGAAGGCTGCGAGTGCGTGTTCCGCGCGCTGGATCGCATCGTGGTGAAAGGGCGTCGCGAGCCGGTGGAGATTTTTGAAATCGTCGCGCACTCGCCGGCGCATCTGCCGGAGGGCGCGGCGCGCGGCCTGGAGCTGTTCGCCGCAGGCCGTGCGCATTATATAAAACAAGAGTGGGATGCGGCGCTGCGTTGTTTCGAGGAAGCGGCGCAGCTGGAGCCCCTGCAACCCGGGCGCGATGCGGGCGTGGATTCGAATCCCTCGTTGTTGATGCAGGCGCGTTGTCATGCCTTGAAGGCGAAGCCGCCCGGGGCGGATTGGGACGGGATTTATCGGATGACGACCAAATGAACGTTCTGCGCGCATGGCTATGGGGATTCGGTTATCTGCTCATGGCGGTCTGCTGCCCGATGCAGGCGTGGGCCGCGGGCGACACGGCACCGACGCTCACCTTTATCGACGGCCGCGTGATGCTGCGTCCGGCGGACGGGGCGCGGGTGGAATTGCCCAAACTCGGTCGTGTCCTGGCGGACGGCGAGGTGCTCGTCACCGGCGATCAATCGCGAGTGCAAGTGCAGGTGGGCAAGGACGGCCTGTGGCGCGTGGGGCGTCGTGGGGTGTTCTCTCCGCAACGCGAGGGTGGTCGCCTGAGCGCCGGGACGGCGTTGGTGCGGGTGCCGTCCGATTCGGGGTGGGTGATTGAAAGCTCCCGGGGCATGGCGCGGTTGAGTCGGGGATTATGGATGCTGCAGGCGGTGGACAACGAGGGGATGAAACTCATCTGCCTGGATGGTCCGGCGACGGTCGAGGTATTGGGTGATGGCACGGCGACGAAGGCCGATGTCGGCTCGGCGCAACGTTTAAAACTGCGACCGGGAGAACTCGTTTTCCTGCGGCCGGGCGGCAAGGACTTCGGGCCGATCGTGACGGTTTATTTGGAGGAGTTGTTGGCGACGAGCCGGCTGGTGAACGCGTTTCCCGAGCCGCTCGCGGAGGCGCGTCGGCTGAGCAATCTAGGCATCGCGCAACGAGAGCAGCTCAAGGGAGTGACAAATGCGCTGGTGGCCGGGGCGCGCGAGGAGAAGGGATTCGAGATCGCGGTGCCAAAGAAGTGAGCCGTCGCGAAAGCCTCGGCAAAAAAATAGGCTTCCGCAGGCACGGGCATCTTCGCGTAGATTCGCGGCATGTGTTCGCAGTTTAAAACCATCGCCATCGTGGGGTCTGGTGCGCTCGGGCTCTATTACGGCGGACGTTTGGCGCGGGCCGGCAATGACGTGGCGTTTCTCGCCCGCGGTGATCTGGATGCGCTGCGCACCCGGGGTATTGCGGTGAAAGCGCCCGATGGCGCGTTTGAGATTCCGGTCGGCGCCATAAAAGTGGCGGCCGCGCCAGAGGAAATCGGTCCGGTCGATCTCGTGATCATCACGCTCAAGGCCACGGCCAACGACCAGCTCGCGCGGCTGCTGCCGCCTTTGCTGCACGAGCGCACCGTGGTGCTGAACTTGCAGAATGGCCTCGGCGTGGACGAGGCCGTGGCGGCGGTGGCGGGCACTGAGCGCACGGTGGGCGGTCTGTGTTTTGTATGCGTCAACCGCATTGCGGCGGGCGTGGCCGAGTGCACGATGGCGGGGCAGATCGTGATAGGCGAATTTGCCGGGCCGGCGCAGGCGCGCACGAGGGCGTTGGCGGAGTTGTTTGTGCAGGCGGGCATCAAGATGTCGGTGAGCGACCATCTCGCCGAGGTGCGTTGGCGGAAGCTGGTGTGGAATGTGCCGTTCAACGGACTCGCGGTCGCGGGTGGCGGCATCACCACGGAGGATATTTTGCGTTCACCCGCGATGGAGGCCGAGGTGTGGGCGCTGATGCGGGAGGTGCAGGCGATCGCCGCGGCGCATGGCGTGGCGATTCCCGAGGAGTTTGTCGTCGACCAAGTCGAGCGCACGCGGCCGATGGGTCCGTATAAACCCTCGACGATGCTCGACTACGTCGCGGGCAAGCCGCTCGAAGTGGAGCCGATCTGGGGCGAGCCGTTGCGGCGCGCGCAGGCCAAAGGAGTGCGCACGCCGAGGATGGAGGCGCTCTACGCCGAGCTGAAGCGCCTGTCGCGGTGATTACGCCCGGGGCGTGTAAACCGTCTGCTTGAGCGTCTTGCCGAAGAGCGCGCGGAAGGCGGCGGTGTTTTTCACGGCCTTCAACGCGACGAGTTGGCTGGCGAGGTTGCCGACGGCGGTGCCTTCCAGGGCAAAGCTGACGACGGGAACGCCGCTCGCGTTGGCGGTGGCTTGGCAGAGGAGACGGTTTTTGGAGCCGCCACCGACAATGAGAATGCGTTTGAAGGCACGGCCGGACATGCGCTCGAAGGATGCTTTGGCGTCGGCGTGTCCGCGACCGAGGGAGTCGCAGATGAGGCGGGTGTAGCCGGCGAGATTCTTGGGCGCGGGAATGCGGCGTTTTTTGAGCTGCGCGTCGATGGCTGCCTTCATGGACTTCGGGTTGGCAAACGCGGGGTCGGCGACATCGAGGAGCGCGGCGGGCGCGGGCAATTTCTCGGCGGCGGTGATGAGCTTGGTCCAGTCGGCGTCGTTGGTGGGACGCGAGGCGAAGTCCTTCATGATACCCTCGAGCAGCCAGAGGCCGATGACATTGGTGAGCGGGCGGTAGCGGCCGTCGCCGATGCGCTCGTTGGAGATGCGGGCGGCGAGCGCCTCGCCGCCGAGGACGGGCGTGTCGCTTTCGAAGCCGACGAGCGACCACGTGCCCGAGCTGAGAAAGAGGTCGGTGCCGTCGGGCGAAGCCGGCATGGCGTCATAGGCGCAGGCGGTGTCGTGGCCGGGGACGGCGATGACCTGGGTGGTTTTGAGCGCGTCGATGCCTTTGACTTTGCCGAGCTTGGTGCCGGCGAGGACGGGCTTGGAAAGCCACTGTGCCGGGACGCGGAAGTGGTCGAGCGCGGGGCGGGACCAATCGGTCGAATGGACGTCGAGCAGCTGGGTCGTGCTGGCGATGGTCAGCTCGTTGGCCATGCGGCCCGAGAGAAGGAAATTAAAATAGTCGGGGAGGAAGAGGCAGCGTGTGGCGAGGTCGGTGATCGCGGGACAGTTGGCGACGACTTCTTCAAGTTGCAGCGAGGAGTTGTAGAAAACGTCGGGAATGCCGGTCGCGGCGTAGATGCGTTCGAGCGCGGCACGGGTGTTCGCGAGGCGGTGCAGGCCGGGCTGGGTGCGGTCGTCGCGGTAGGCGTGAACCGGATACACGAGACGGCCGGCGTCGTTGACGAGGGCGTAGTCCACTCCCCAGGTGTCCACGCTGACGGAGGCGAGGGTGGCGCCTTTGGGTAAGGCGGCCACGGCGGCGCGAAGGCCCGCGAGGATCTCGTTCCAGAGGCCGGCGACGTTCCAGTAGTCGTGGCCGTTGAGGGACTGGAAGCTGTTGGGGAAACGATGAACTTCCTTGAGGGAGAGCTTTTGGTTTTTCCAGGTGCCGAGGATGACACGACCGCTGGTGGCGCCGAGATCAATGGCGGCGAGGTGGAGAGCTTTGGGGGAAGGCATGGGATCTAGTTTCTAGAAGCTAGTCGCTAGGAGCTAGTGATCAGGCGAGCTGGAGGAGCTGCGAGGCGCGGCGGGACTGTTCGCGGAAGTAGAGCGCGTTTTCCGGTTTCTTGATGTCCACGTCGTAGGTGGGGATCATCGCCTTCATGCGGGCCTTGCCTTCGGCGGATTCGAGCAGGTGGGGCAGGCACTTCTGGATGACTTCGAGCACGATGTGCACCGAAACGGAAGCGCCGGGCGAGGCGCCGAGGAGCGCGGAGAGGGTGCGGTCTTCGTTGGTGATGACCTCGGTGCCGTAGTGGACGATGCCGGCTTGGCCATCGGTCTTCTTGATGGCCTGCACGCGGATGCCGGCATCGATGAGCTTCCAGTCCTCTTTTTTGGCGGCGGGGTAAAACACATGAAGCACCTCCATACGGTTGTTCATGGATTGGGTGCCCTGTTGCACGAGGTATTTGACCAGGTCGAGATTGGTCGCGCCGATCTTGAGCAGTGTGGCGATGTTGTGCGGTTTAACCGAGCCGGGCAGGTCGAGGACGCTGCCTTTTTTGTGGAGAAACTTGGTGGTCCAGGCGGCAAAGGGGCCGAAAAGAAGCGTCTTTTTGCCGTCGAGGATGCGTGTGTCGAGGTGCGGCACGGCCATGGTCGGAGCGGCGTCGAGCGGTTGGCCGTAGACCTTGGCCTGGTGTTTTTCGACGATCTCGGGGTTATCGCAGACCAGCCATTGTCCGCCGATGGGGAAACCGCCGAGGCCCTGGGCTTCGGGAATGCCGGATTTTTGGAGGAGTTTGAGACTGCCGCCGCCGGCGCCGACGAAGACAAACTTGGCGTGGTTACGACGGATCTCGCCGGTGCTGAGGTCGCGAATTTTCACGTCCCAGCCGGCGGCGGTTTTATCGAGATCGATGACGCGGTGGTTGGACGCGATGCCGCAACGTTCCTGACGGGCGAGCCAGCCGAGGAGCTTGCGGGAAATCTCGCCAAAATTCACGTCGGTGCCGCTATCCATTTTGGTGGCGGCGATAGGCACGTTGGCGCGGCCTTCGGTGAGGAGGGGAGCCCACGAGCCGATCGCGTTGCGATCCGTGGAAAACTCCATGTCGCCGAAGAAGTGGTGCGCCGCCATGGCGGAGTGGCGGGCGCGAAGGTAGTCCACCCACTTGGCGCCGTGCACGAAACTGAGGTGTTGGACCGGGTTGATGAATTCCTTGGGCTTTTCGACCATGCCTTCGGCGACGGCGTAGGCCCAGAACTGGCGGGATTTTTCGAACTGCTCGAAGATCTTGATGGCGTTCGACACGTCCACGGTGCCGTCGGCGTTTTGCGTCGGGGTGTAGCTGAGTTCGCAGATGCCGGCGTGCCCGGTGCCGGCGTTGTTCCAGCCATGGGAGGCCTCTTGGGCGAGTTCCTCGGTGACTTCGTAAACCTGAATCGAGAGCTTGGGTTCGAGGCGTTTTAAGAGCGCGCCAAGATTGGCCGACATGACGCCGGAACCGATCAAGATGACGTCGGGATTGGCGACGTGAGTGGAGGTCTTCATAGAAAGGAGGGGTTTTGATAGGCCGAGACGCGTCGAGTGGCCAGAAATTCTTCCAGAAACTACCAAAAACTATCAAAATGGGGCGTTTGGGGAGAGGCGTGAAAATGCGTGAAAGGTGAATATGGGCGCCTCAGGGGGCACCGTTTACGTGAATTCAAAGGCCGTTCTTAAATAGATAGAAGGCAGTTTTGTAACTTATTAAGTGACAATTTGGATTTGGGGAAACGAAATGGGGGATAGCTCTTTGGATGGGTTGAGTGCAGGGGCCGTGGGGGGCGGAACTCGGTGTTCTCCGTGACGCAAGCCAAGATCGATTATTCGACCGGGTTGGTGAGCGTGCCGATGCCTTCGATCTCGATGGCGATGGTGTCACCGGGTTTGAGCCACACCGGCGGCTTGCGGGCGAAGCCGACGCCCTCGGGCGTGCCGGTGAGGATGACCGTGCCGGCGGGCAAGGTTTTGTCGGCGCTCAGAAACGCGATGATCGTCGGCACGTCGAAGATCATGTCGGACGTGTTGGAGTCCTGCATCACCGTGCCATTCAGGATCGAGCGAATGCGAAGCGCGTTAGGGGTGGGCAGTTCATTGGGCGTGACGAGCACGGGACCGAGCGGGCAAAACGTATCGAAGCTCTTCGCATGGCACCACTGGCTGCCGCTCCAGTCGCGCTGCCAGTCGCGGGCGGAAACGTCGTTGGCGCACGTGTATCCGAGCACGTAGGACAACGCGTTTTCCTTGGTGGCGTCGCGACATTCGCGTCCGAGGACGATGGCGAGTTCGGCCTCGTAATCGGCTTTTTCGGTCGGCTGGTTGCGCGGGAGGCGGATGGGATCGCCGGGGTTTTGAAGGGAACCCGGGAGTTTCATAAACCACACGGGACGATCAGGCGGGGCCTTGCCGCCTTCGGCGGCGTGTTTCGCGTAGTTGAGCCCGATGCCGATGATGAGCGGCGCAGTGGAAATAGGGGCGAGCAGTTTGCCGGGGGTAACGACTTGGTCGGTGATGCGATGCGTGCCGGCGAGGGGATCGCCGGTAACAGCGAGCGCGGAGCCGTCGGCTTGGAGTGCAGCGTAGGCGGGGCCGGTGGGGGTGAGGTGGCGGATGAGGCGCATCTGAAAGTTCAGAGATGAAGGCTGAGAGTTGAGAGATCGGAAGCGGGTGGATCGGAACTCTCAATCATCAAGCTTCAACTCGGCGTGTGTTGCGCGAGATAAGTGGAACCGAACTGAGTTCTTGGCGTCCGGGCGTGTGTGGCCCTGCGAAGTCATCCGTTGCGATCGTATTCTGCGAGCCGACGGAGGACGTCTCCATGCACGCGAAAAAGTTTCTCGATGGTCTTTTCGGCAGTAGCCTCATCCATGTAGCGTGGTTTGAAATCGCTTGCGGGATGCTTGGTCGGGACGGTGGGTTTCCCCGACTGCTGAGCCGCGTTAATGGTCTGAGGCTCTTCGACTTTGTGCGGCTTCTTGTCCACGCCGACAACGTGCGACGGCGGCTGGGTGGTGTCAACGGGGCGGAGGGCGTGGCCGCGAGCGTGAGCGAGTGGATTTTCCTCGGCTCGCTTACGCTCGCCGCTACGACGAGCGTCCGAAGAAAATCAGGCTCCTTTTGAGGCGGACCGGCGCTTGGGCGGTTTGGGGGAGCTCTTGGCGGCAGGCTTTTTCGAGCCGTAGGCCGCTTTGTCCTCGGCTAAGACGGGTGGCTCGGCGTCGAAATTGAGCAATTCCCACAGTCGCAGATCGCAGCCTTTGGCGAGTTTTTCCAAGGTGGAAAGCCGGAGATCGCGTCTGCGGCCGGCTTCGACGGATTGGTAGTATTTGTAGCCAAGACCTACCTTCTCGGCAAACGCCTCCTGACTGAGCCCAAGGGTCAGTCTTAGAGATTTTACGCGCGCCAGCAGGCGCTTCGTCATGTCGTTTGCCACGACAAAGCTTAGCCGCGGCTTGCCTTATCAAACACCTGAGCAAAGGCAGTGAGTTCTGGACACCCTACTAATGATAGTGCGAAGTGGGCGCTTAAATGTTGGCGGCCATTGTCAAAGTTCCAGTCCTGTGTCCTCTCGCTACGATCATTTAACTCACCAAGAGCTAATTCGCCTGCTGGAAGCCCGCGATCAGCGTGACGTCACCCGCTTCGGCCTCGTCTGGGAGGCCAACGAGATCGAGCGCGACCGGGCCATCAATTCCGACTTCGTTGCGCTTGATCTCGTGCCGGAACACAGCGCCGGGCCCGGCCCGTGGCGCAATCTCATCATCGAGGGGGACAACTTTGACGCGCTGCGCCACCTCCGCATGACTTACGCCGGCGAGGTGAAGTGCATCTACATCGATCCGCCCTACAACACCGGCAACCGCGACTTCATTTACAACGACCGCTTCGTGGATCGTAACGACTCTTGGCGGCACTCCACATGGGTCGAGTTCATGTATCAACGGCTCCTGCTTGCCCGCGACCTCCTGCGGCAAGACGGAGTGATTTTCGTTTCCATCGACGACAACGAGGTCGCTCCGTTGCGGCTTCTTCTTCAAAAAGTTTTCGGAGAGGCCAACTTCGTAGCGAGCTTCATTTGGCGCAAAGTGGACAGTCCGAACGATAACAAGGTCTCGATCACCCCAGACCACGAATACATACTCTGCGTTTCACGCAGCCCGGAGGCTGTTTCGTTCCGGCCCATGCCTGCGCCGCATATTATCGAGGCCTATGGGAGCACAGATGCCGAAGGGCGTCTTTATCGAGACCGGCTCTTGAAGAAGAACGGGAAAAATAGTCTCCGCTCCGACCGCCCCACGATGTTTTTTCCGCTCCTCGCGCCCGACGGCTCCGAGGTGTTGCCCATCCACGACAATGGCGAGGAGGCCCGATGGGCGATGGGACGCGAAGGCATAGCTGCGCACGAAGCCGCCAAAACCTTGATCTGGAAACGCCGCAAACGGCAGGGACGCGAGGTCTGGGAGCCCTACACGCGTGAGTTTGCCCCGGCGGAGCCGGTGCGACCCTATCCCACAATCTGGAGCGATCTGCCCACCAGCCGCCAGGCCAAGGCAATGTTACGTGAGATTTTCGATTCGGCTGACCTCTTCAGCACGCCCAAGCCAGTCGAACTAATCGAGCGACTGCTGCTGATGTGCACCGGCCCCGACGATCTGATCGTGGATTTTTTCGGCGGATCAGGCACGACGGCCCATGCGGTGCTTCGCCAGAACGCGGAAGACGAAGGTCGGCGGCGTTTCATCCTTGTTTCCAACACCGAAGCCACGGATGCAGAGCCGAACAAAAATCTCTGCCGCGATGTGTGCGCCCAACGTGTGCGGAGCGTGATCGAAGGCTACGGTGACACGCCTGGTCTGCCTGGCGATTTCGCCTACCTACGCTGCCGTCGCATCAAGCCCGGTCGGCTGCTCGACATCGAACACGCGGAGGTGTGGACCGCGCTTCAGATGCTCCACCTCGACACGCTGGCTGCCTACGCCAACGCGCCTTTTCTCCTGGCGGGCGATGAGTCGCAGCTTGTTGTCTATATTCCGCGCTTCACGCCCGACTGCATCCCGGCGCTCAAGCGCGCCGTGAAACCCTGTCTTTCGGCCGTCATCTACTCCTGGCAGCCGGAGTCCCTTCGCCAGAAGGTGCGATACACCCACGTCGAGCACGCCTCCATCCCCGAAAGTCTCGCCCTCCGCTTCGGCCTTCGCGCCTGAGAACCCGCACCCATGAGCATCAAGACCCTACGCTCCTACCAAAATCTGGCGGTCGATAGCGGCATGGCCGTCTTCACCCACAACCAGACTCTGCTCAACGCGGCGGGAGCCAGCGCCGTGGGGCGAGACACCGCGATCACGCACAACGGCTACTTGCTGATCGAGGCACCCACGGGCGCGGGTAAGACGCTCATGGCTGGCACGTTGATCGAACGGTTTAGCCAGCAGGAGCGTGTGGTGTGGTTTTGGTTCGCGCCCTTCAAGGGCGTTGTCGGCCAGACCGCCGACAGCCTGCGCGGGCAGTTCAAGGGCCTGCGCTTGCGCGAACTTGCCGACGACCGCTCTGCCGAGCAAAGCCGCGCGGGCGATGTGTTCGTCACCACTTGGCAATCCGTCGCCACCCGCGCGAAGGACAAGCGCAACGTGCGCAAGGACGGAGACAGCAACCCAAGCATCGACACCCTCGTAAAAGCGCTACGCGCGCAAGGCCTGCGCATCGGCGTGGTGGTGGACGAGGCGCACCACGGCTTCGGCGAGGGCACACAGGCGGCAAAGTTTTTCCATGACGTGCTGCGGCCGGAATACACCTTGCTCATCACGGCCACGCCCGATGATGCCGAGATCAAAGCCTTTGAGAAGGCGCTCGGCATCGCGGAGCTGCACCGCATCCGCGTGAGCCGCCGCGACGCGGTGAACGAAGGTTTGATCAAGCAGGGCGTGAAGTGTGCGGCCTACTTTGTAGCACCCGAGAAACGCGCCCTTGTTGATCTCGAAGGCACGGCGCTGCGTGACGGCGTGGCGGCACATCGCAAACTCAAGCGCCTGCTCGCCGAGGGCGAAAAACCGCTCGTGCCGCTCCTGCTCGTGCAGGCGGGCGAGGGCAAGAAGGACGATCCCGAGGTGCTCAAAGCGCGGTTGCTGCGCCTTGGGTTCACCGAGGACCAGATCGCCGTCCACACGGCGGATGAGCCCGACCCGGATTTGCTCGCGCTGGCGAACGACGAGCGCCGCGAGGTGCTGATCTTCAAGATGGCAGTCGCGCTGGGCTTCGACGCGCCGCGCGCCTTTACCCTCGTGTCAATGCGTGCCGCGCGCGACACCGATTTCGGCGTGCAACTCGTGGGCCGCATCCTGCGCGTTCATGCCCATCTGCAAACTCGGGCGCGCGCCAAGACGCTGCCCGAAGCGCTGAACTACGGTTACGTTTTTCTCGCCGACGCCGAGAGCCAGGCTGGCCTCGATCTCGCCGGGCAGAAGATTAACCATATCCAAACCGAGTATGCCAAGGTGAGCACCGCCACCGTGGCGCTGCGCATCGGCGAAGAGGTAAGCGGCGTGGCGAAAGTAGACCCGAACGGGCAGATTTCGTTTTTCGGCCTCGAATCCGAAACGGCCGGAGGCGGAACCGCCGGGGCCGATGCATCGGGAGCCGACGCGGCGGGCGGTGGAGGTAGCGCGGGCGTGCCGGCGGATTTCGACTTCGGGGCCTTCTTCGGGGGCGGAGGTGGCGAAGGGGGCGGGAGCACGGCGAGCGGCGGTGGCTCCAAGGTCATCGCCTTTGCCGGGACGGCGCAGGTTTACCGATATCCGCTGCGCACCGACGTGCCGCGACGCTTTAAGACTCAAACGGTGGGTTCGAACAACGAGGTGACGGAAGAGGACTGCGCCAACCGCTTCATCGTTTCCACCCGCGAGCTGTTTGAGGTGATGAAGAACAAGATTCCGGTCGAGAAGCGCACCCTCGATGTGTTCGCGAGCACCATCCAGCAGGAGTTCAATTTCGCGGCCGATCTTTCGCCCGACCAGGCGGCCCGACAGGCCTTTCGCGTCTTGCAGGAAAACAAGGTGCTCGACCCGCGCGAACTCCGTCGAGCCCTGCTCCGCAAGATGGAGAAGGTGATGCGCGACGAGGCCATGGTAGAGGCCGACGATCCGGAGCAGGTGGTGCGTTTCCTTGACGTGATCCTCGCCACGCACCCGCAGCTGCTCCGCGACGCGCAGAAAGTAGCCATCGCGCAAAGCGCGGAGATTTTGGAGGCCGAGGATCTCGCACCCGAAATCACCTCGCCCGCGCCGCTCGCGAAGTCGCCGCGTAATATCTACCAAGTGCGTCCCGAGGGCTTGAACGGGTGGGAGGCGGACTTCGCCGATTTGCTCGACCGGGACAGCGGCGAGAACGTGCTCTGGTGGCACCGCAACGAGCCGCGCCAGCCCTGGTCGGTCAACGTGCTTATGCCTGATGGACGCGGGTTTTATCCGGATTTCGTGGTCGGCATCGTCGGACGCAAGACGGAGAACCACGCGCTATTGGCCGACCCAAAGCTAAATTTCGCCCGCGAGGACGAGGCGCCCAAGGTGATCGCCGAGCATAAGAGCTACGGTCGCGTGCTTATCCTCACCCGCGAGGGCGAAGGCCGATGGATGACGGTCGGCTGGGACGAGAAGCGCCGTGGCCCGGTGGCGGTGCGCGAATTTCGTTTGGCAGATGCGGCAGGATTTTGAACAGGAAAACCGCGCTTGCGAGCGGGTGGGGGCAAGCTAGGTTTTTGACATGAGTTTTGCCGAAGTCATGCAGCAGTTGCCGGTATTTACGTTGGCCGAACGTCAGATGATCGTGCGGCAGGCGTTTGAGTTGGATGATCCCGGTTTGCCGGCAGGCGATGTGGCGCTGGTGGAAGAACGATTGGCGGCCTACCACGCCGATCCCTCCTCGGCGGTCTCGCTGGATGAGATGAAACGTCGTCTGCGAAGCCGGTTTCCGGCATGAGCTGGCGGGTGGTTTTTGGGAAGGATGTGGAGCTCGATGTAGCCGAAGCGGTGGCTTGGTATGAGGTGCGTCAACGCGGACTTGGCGCTGCCTTTGTCGAAGAAATCATCACCGTCTGGGATGAGCTGGCGATCAACCCGCTGCTCAACTCGCGACGTTATCATCCCGAAAAAGATATCCGCTGGCGGCTGACGAACCGGTTCCCTTACCAGAGTGGTTTACGAGGTGACGGAATCAACTCAAACGGTGGTCGTCGCCTGCGTGGTGCATGCGGCGCGGCATGATCGGCACTGGCGGGTCCGGGTGTGAGTGGTCGGCAGGTGGGTCGCTGGCGCTCCCCGCTACGCTCGGGATCGGAGTTCATCCCGTAGCGGCGAGCACGATGCGAGCCGGGGCGTTATGCTTTCGCGGGCTCGGCGTAGGCTTCCATGCCGGCGCAGCTGCACACGAGGTTGCGGTCGCCGTAGACGTTGTCCACGCGGCCGACGGCCGGCCAGAACTTGGACTGGCGCACGAACTCGCTCGGGAACGCGGCCGTCTGGCGCGAGTAGGGGCGCGTCCATTCGTCGGCCGTCACGACCTTCGCGGTGTGTGGGGCGTGTTTGAGCGGGTTGTTGACCTTGTCGGACTCGCCGGTGGCCACGGCCTGCATTTCGCCGTGGATCGAGATCAGCGCGTCGCAGAAGCGGTCCAACTCGACCTTCGTTTCGCTCTCGGTCGGCTCGATCATGAACGTGCCGGGGACGGGGAACGACAGGGTCGGTGCGTGGTAGCCGTAATCCATCAGGCGCTTGGCGGCGTCTTCGGCTTCGATGCCGTGTTTCTTCCATCCGCGCAGGTCCACGATGCACTCGTGGGCGACGAGGCCGGTCGCGCCGCGGTAGAGCACGGGGAAGTAGTTCTGGAGGCGGGCGGCGACGTAGTTGGCGTTGAGGATGGCGAGCTTGGTGGCCTGGGTGAGGCCGTCGGGGCCCATCATGCGGATATACATCCACGAGATGACGAGGATCGACGCGCTACCCCAGGGTGCGGCGGAGACGGCGCCGAGGTGTTTGCGGCCTTTGTCGTGCACGGGCGAGACGACCACGTGGCCGGGGAGGAAGGGGGCGAGGTGAGCGGCCACGCCGATGGGGCCCATGCCGGGGCCGCCGCCGCCGTGCGGGATGCAGAAGGTCTTGTGGAGGTTGAGGTGGCAGACGTCGGCGCCGATGTGGCCGGGGGAGGTCAGTCCGACTTGCGCGTTCATGTTGGCGCCGTCCATGTAAACCTGTCCGCCGTGGGCGTGGACGGTGGCGCAGATGTCTTTGATGGAGGTCTCGAACACGCCGTGGGTGGACGGATACGTGATCATGACGGCGGCGAGGTCCTTGGCGTGGAGCTCGGCCTTGGCCTTGAGGTCGGCGACGTCGATGTTGCCGTTGGTGTCGCAGGCGACGGGGACAACCTTGAAGCCGCACATGGCGGCGGTGGCAGGGTTGGTGCCATGCGCGCTGGTGGGGATGAGGCAGATGTTGCGGTGACCTTCGCCGCGCGACTCGTGGTAGGAGCGGATGGTGAGCAGGCCGGCGTATTCGCCCTGGGAGCCGGCGTTGGGCTGGAGGGAGACGGCGGCGAAGCCGGTGATCTCGGTGAGCCAGCCTTCGAGGTCGGTGAAGAGCTGGGCGTAGCCCTTGGTCTGGTCGGCGGGGGCGAAGGGGTGCAACTGGCCGAACTCGGGCCAGGAGACGGGGAACATCTCGCTGGTGGCGTTGAGCTTCATCGTGCACGAGCCGAGCGAGATCATCGAGTGGACGAGCGAGAGGTCCTTGGCTTCGAGGCGCTTGATGTAGCGGAGCATCTCGTGCTCGGTGTGGTAACGGTTGAATACGGCCGCCGTAAGGAAACGCGAGGTGCGAGCGAGCGGGGTGGCAAACCCGGCCCGCTCGACGTCGGAGGCCAGCGGGGCGCGGGTGGTGCCGAAGAGGGCGATCAATTGTTCGACCTGCTCCAGCGTGGTGGTCTCGTCGAGCGAGATGCCGAGCGTGGCGGCGTCGATGGGGCGCAGGTTGATTTTTTGCGCGAGGGCGGCGGCGTGGATCTTGGAGGCGTAGATGTTGCCGACGGTGAGCGTGTCGAAGACCGGCTCGGCGTTGACGGTGGCGCCGGCGGCGCGGAGGCCGGCGGCGAGCAGTTCAGTCAACGCGTGGACGCGGCGGGCGATTTTCTTGAGGCCTTCGGGGCCGTGGTAAACGGCATACATCGACGCCATGACGGCCAGGAGCACCTGGGCGGTGCAGATGTTGGACGTGGCCTTGTCGCGGCGGATGTGTTGCTCGCGGGTGCCGAGGGCGAGGCGCATGGCGGGGTCGCCGTTGGCGTCTTTGGACACGCCGACGAGGCGGCCGGGCATCTGGCGCTTGAAGGCATCTTTCGTGGCGAGGAACGCCGCGTGGGGTCCGCCGAAACCCATGGGAACGCCGAAGCGCTGGGCGGAACCGACGGCGACATCGGCGCCGAATTCGCCGGGCGCGCGGAGGAGGGTGAGCGCGAGGAGGTCGGTGGCGACGATGGTGAAGGCGCCGACGGCGTGGGCGGCGGCGAAGAATGTCGTGAAATCGTGGATACTGCCGGTGGTGTCCGGGTATTGCACGAGCACGCCGAAGGTGCCGGCGGTGGGCGCGAAGGTCTGGTGGTCGCCGACGATGACTTCGATGCCGAGGGGAATGGCGCGGGTTTTGACGATGTCGATCGTCTGCGGGTGGCACTTCTCGGAGACGAAGAATGTGCTGTGGGCGGCGGCGTCGCCTTCTTTGAGGCGGTGGCACATCATCATGGCCTCGGCGGCGGCGGTGCCTTCGTCGAGCATGGAGGCGTTGGCGATTTCGAGGCCGGTCAGGTCGGTGACGAGCGTCTGGAAGTTGAGGAGGGCTTCGAGGCGGCCTTGGGCGATCTCGGCCTGGTAGGGGGTGTAGGCGGTATACCAGCCTGGGTTTTCGAGGATGGTGCGTTGGATGACGCCGGGCGTGTGGGTGTTGTAGTAGCCCATGCCGATGTGGCTGCGGAAAATCTGGTTCTGCGAGGCGAGTCCGCGGAGTTCGGCGAGGGCGGCGGCTTCGCCGAGGGCGGCCGGGAGATCAAGCGCATCGCGACGAATGTGGGGCGGGACAGTGGCGTCGACGAGCGCGTCGAGGGAGGGCTGGTTGAGGAACTTGAGCATCGCGGCCTGTTCGGAGGCGTCGGGGCCGTTGTGGCGGCGGGCAAAGGAGTCGGTCGGAGCGAGCAACTCGGAGAGGGCGGCGGTGGAGTTCGCGGAAGCGGGCATAAAAAAAGGACGGTAGGCCTGGCCTACCGTCCGGCAATGGTTTTTAGGGCGTGATCGAGCTGATATTAGATCGAAACCGGGGCTTTGGCGGCTGGGTTCGCTTTACGGCGAGGGAAGCGATGCAAGCCGGCGAGCACGAGAGCGGTTGCACCACCGAAGAGGACGCAGGAGGAGGGCTCGGGGATGGCGGAGTAGGTTAGGCTAAAGTTGTCGATACCGACACCGTCCAGGCTTCCGGTTCCGGAGCTGGTCGTTCCTCGTAAGCGGATAAAAAGCGGAGCGCTTTGGTCGTTGAGGGCGGCGAGGCTCAACGCAGTGATACTATAGGTGTGGGCAGAGAATTCAGTGCCGGTCGTGTAGGTGTCACCTAATTGGGTGAATGCACCTGAGCTTCCGACTCGATACTCCAGTGCGTAAGTCGCAACCGCAGTCACGTTGTTGAAGGTGAACACCGACAGGGACAGGTTGAAGTTGGTAAAGCCCTGCGTGTTTGAAAATTCAACAGTGATGGCGCCTTCGCGTTCGGCGGCCAGGGTGGGGCGCCAACCCAAGGCGCGATTCGTGTTCGATGATTGGGTCCCGCTCGCTGAACCGGAGGCTATGTTGGAACTCGACGTGTTCCGGAAAACACCGGACGCGGCGGTGGATGACCACGAAACAGCGTCGGTCGTAAATGTAGCCGAGGTGCCGAGTCCGGTGGGCGTGGCACTCGTGGAAACCGTCCATCCGGTTGGCAGGCCGGAACCTATTGAATCGAAATTTTGGGTGTAGCCCGTGCCGGTTAAGGTCACTTGGCCGAACGCTGTAACCGATGAAATCGCAGTGATGAGTCCCAATAGCGCTGTGCGCATTGATAGTGAAGTCATAGATGAAAGTATTTAGCATGTGTAATGCCAGTTAATGGCATACGTGGCCTTGTTTATGCTAAATTGCGATTTCTCCGTAGGCATTCGCACGGGGTCTAATCCTTTGAAGCCGCCTCGCTCTGAAATCTCTCCGAGTCGCCGCCGGTCTGTGGGTGCGACGTGTTTTGGCGATCAGCGTGGTTTTGCACTGCTGATCACGATTACGTTGCTGGCGTTTGTGATGTTGCTGGTCGTGTCGATCGCGGCGTTGACGCGGGTCGAGACCTCGGTGGCGGCAAATAATCAACAGCTGGCGCAGGCGCGGCAAAATGCGTTGTTCGCGCTGACAATCGCCATCGGCCAGCTCCAAAAACACGCCGGGCCGGACGCGCGCATCACCGCGCGGGCCGAGATAACCTCCACGGCGACGGTCACCCATCCGAACCTTACGGGCGTGTGGGATGCGGCCGGCTCGGGAACTGCGGCCGACGTCTGGCTGGTCAGCGGCTGCGAAACGGCGACCTCTGCCGCCGCCGTGTTGGATTCCATGCCGGACCCCGCCGATGATACGCTGACGAACGACACGCTTTTTCTGGTGGGCAACCAAAGTGTCGCGGTCACGCCATCCGCGCCCACGGCTGCCGAGAAGGCCCGGCGGGTAAAGGTCATCAAACAGAACATCGCCGCGCCGGCGGGGTCGGTGCCCGGCTTGGGGCCGGGTGACACGCCGTGGATTGGTCGTTATGCGTGGTGGGTGGGCGACCAGGGAGTGAAAGCGTCGCTGGCATTGCCGGACCGTGCCGATGAGGTCACTTACGCGCCTTGGAACACGCCGACTCAGCGCCGCCGCATCCGGCAGCAAATCGCTTCGATGCCCAACTACTTTCGGGCCGGCACTGCGGTAACGGCATATGCGAAGGAGGGGTTTGATCCGCTCACGGCAACCACGCTCAAAAACATCACGTCGCGGGAGCAGTTGAGTTTTCTCACGCCCACGGCTGGTGCGATGACGTCGTTTGTCCGCACGTATTGCCACGATTTCACGCATGTCGCCCATGCGGTCTTGGCGAACACGTTGCCGCCGGCGGATGCGCAACGCGGGTTGATGCACGACTTGTCGCTTAAGCCGGACGGGCTCGGTGCGGCATTTGTCGCCTATGCGGATTGTGCGAATTACATGGAGGCGCCCGGGACCACGTTCAGCGGTGCGGATTCCGCGCACCCGGGCATCGAGGGCGTGGATTCGCCGCGCCGGCGTTATCGCATCGTGCCACCGATGGCGACGGCCTCTGCGAGTGGGTTGCCTGATCTGGTTTTCGGGGTCGCACCGGTGCTCACCGACTTCATGCTGCAGTTCAAGTTCGAGCGCGCCTCAGCCAACGTGCTCACGGTGAAGGCGCGCCTCTATATCGCTTTGTGGAATCCTTACACGGCGGCTTTTGCCCCCACGGCGACCGAGGGTTTGGCGGTCGAGATCACGGGGTTGCCGCAGGTGACGGTGACGGATGACGCGACGTCCGCCCGCGTAGACGTCGATCTGCAAGCATCGTTGCCTTCCGTCATCAAAGGGGCCGGCGGTGAATTTCGGGTTGGCTTGCCCTTTGGTGATGGTGCCACGTCCTTGGGAACCAAGGGGGATCGCTCGTCGTGGCTCCCGGGACGGGTTTATGGCTGGGCCACGGAGGCAGGCACGTCCACTCCGCCGGGCGTCCTGAAGTTTTATGAGAAGAACATCAGTTCCCAAGGGTGGGAATATCCGGACGTCCCTCTGGCGGGATCCACCAACAAGCTGGGTGTGGCGACGAGCGGGCCGGTTTCGGCGCTCACCGTCCGCCTTCGTTCGGCGGCCGGAGTGCTCGCGACCTACACCTTGCCGACATTTCAGGCGCTGGATATCGCGCCCACCACCACGACCTGGAAATTCGCGTTTGCTTCCCGTTTGAAACAGCCGCTCTTCGGCGATGCCGAGCGCACCTGGTTGAAGACCCACGATCCGCGTCATTTCAACATGCCCGCGACCGGTTTCGGCGGGTTTGACCCGCTTCAGGACATCACTCCGCTCGACCCGAGTATTTATTCGGGACCATCCGCGCCTTCCACCGCATATCCCGAATATTTGCTCTACCGTATTCAGGGTTCCCTGAGTGGAACGACACCCGGCTTGTCCCTGGGCAGCTACAACGACGTGCCGCTCTTTGAGCTGCCGCGAATGCCACTGCTCTCGGTCGGCGAGTTGCAGCACGTGCAGGTAAAGGACACGCGGCCGTTTGCCATCGGCAACTCCTGGGGCGGCACGGCCAACGCGATCTTTGACCGCTATTTTTTCTCCGGTCTTCCGGCCACGGTTTCGGCTGCGGCCGGAGTGCCTGATCTGAGTGCCGGCCAGCCCTTGCCCAATTGGAATCTGCGCGTGGCGGATGGCAGCGACATCAACACGGTGCGGTCAGCCATGGAGCACTCGTCCCGGCATCTGCTTCAGGCGGGCGCATTCAACATCAACTCCACCCGCGTGGTCGCCTGGCGTGCGATGCTTTCCGGCGTTCGTTTTGCGCAGGCGTTCAACCCGGCCGAAATCGAAAACTCCAGCGGTCAGTCCTTTGGCACTCAAAAAACGGACACCGCGTTGGGACTGGAGTTGTTCGATGCCGACGCCTCCCTTGGCGTGGGCACGACAGCACCGGCGTTTTTGCGTTTTTCGCAGTCGGCTCAGGAAACGTATTTTTGGAAACCGGTGACGGGGGTGACCAACAAGCGCCTGTTCAGCACCCATGCGTTTCGCCTGGGAGTGCGGGCGAGCGGCACGCAAACGACGGCGACCTCGGCCGTGGATTCCTCGATCACGGCGCATCTGTTGACGACGGATAAGCTGGAGGAACTCGCGACGGAGATCGTTCGTCTGATCAAGGTGCGCGGAGCGACGTCCGGTCCGTTTCGTAATCTCCAGGAATTTTTGGGACCGGAGTCCGGGGCCGGCACGCCCAGCTTGCTGGAGGCGGCGATCGCCAACTCCGGAATCAACGCCGATGAAGTGCAGCCGCTCGATACCGTGGCGCTTTTGCCAGGCGGCGGTTATGGTGCGGGCTTCAGCTCTCTCACGCTTACCCAGGCGGATATCCTCGGCGCGCTGGCACCTTATCTGCGTGCACGGTCGGATACGTTTATGATTCGCACTTACGGAGAGGCCGTTAACCCGATCACCAACGAGGAGGCGGGGCGGGCATGGCTGGAGGCCACTGTTCAGCGGTTTCCCGAAGTGGTGATTTCAGGCGATAACATCGAGCAACCTGCGGGCGTCTTGGGACGCCGTTTTAAGATCATTTCATTCCGATGGCTCTCTCCTTCCGATATCTGATCGCGCTTCTGGTTTTTGCGGCGGCATCGCCGCTTGCTCCGGTTCGTGCCAACGTTTCCTCCGCACCCGCCCAGCCGAGAGAAGTGGCGGTTCGCTTCACGGTGTTCGCGCTCGGTGGAGCCGAGGGGCTGGCTTATCAGCCGAAAGCGGGTGCCCGTCCGAAGAGCCTCAAGTTCTACAGCGCTTACCGGTCTCCGCGTTATGAGTATCGTGGTCCTGAGTGCATCCATTTTTATGATACTGATGTGCCGCCCGGAATCCAGGCCGCTCCCATTGCGGTCTACACGGTCCCGGAGGGGGCGAGCGATGTGTTGCTCTTGTTTTTCCCAAAAGAAACGCCGACGGCGACCGGGCTCAAATACGACGTCCATGGAGTGGATGACTCCATCGAGAAACCGCCGGCCGGTTCTTTCACCACCATCAATGTTTCGGGACGGGAGTATGTTGCCCAAAGCGGGAGTAGTCGCATCACCATTCCGCAAGGCACCGGATCATGCGTGCATGTCGGCAAAGGACGCGTCTCCCTCCTGCTGGCCACGCAGGTTGAGGGTCTCTGGATGCCCACCGGGAGGCATGATTTCACCATGGATGCGAGCGATCGTGTAACGCTGATTTTCTATCCGCCCGCCAGCCGCACGGGTGTTTATCCCATCATTCGCCGGCTGACGGATGGCTTGCCCGGATCGACCGACGAAAAACGGGCGCGGAATCAGCCTTGAGCATCTCTTACGCAAACGCGCGTGCGGCCTGGCTTGAGAACCATATTTTTTGCGCCTAGGTCATAACCCAGTGTCCTCCCTCGTGTCTTCCTTTCCCACGCCCGCCGCACGCGCGGCCTACATCGATCTCCGGCTTGCCGAGCTTTATCCGGAGACGCCCATCCCGCTCGATCATACGAGTCCCTACACGCTGTTGATCGCGGTGCTGTTGTCGGCGCAATGCACGGACAAACGCGTGAATTTGCAGACGCCCGGCCTCTTCGCCAAGGCGGACAATCCGCGCGACATGGTGAAGCTCACCGTCGCCGAGATCGACGCGCATGTGCGCCCGTGCGGACTCGCTCCGCGCAAGGCGCAGGCGATCCATCGATTGTCGGAGTTGCTTCTCGAAAAGCACGATGGCGAGGTGCCGCGCACGTTTGAGGAATTGGAAGCGTTGCCCGGGGTGGGTCACAAGACCGCGTCCGTTGTCATGTCGCAGGCGTTCGGGGTGCCGGCGTTTCCCGTGGATACGCACATCCACCGGCTGGCTCAGCGGTGGCGGCTCACCAAGGCGGGCGGTGGCGTGGAGCAAACCGAACGGGATTTGAAAAAGTTGTTTCCGCGCGAGCACTGGAATGCCCTGCATCTGCGCATCATCTATTACGGTCGCGAGCATTGCACGGCACGTGGGTGCGACGGCCTCGCCTGCGAACTCTGCCGCACGGTCAACGCCGGTCGCTTGCGAGCCGTGCGTGTGAAGAAAGCGTGAGCGGCGCAGATCTCTTCACCAAAAGGTAAATAACCCCGTTCTACATCGGGCTCCGGCATATTTATATTTCGCTCGTCCGAAAAAAATCTATCAATCGCCCCCACACATGAGCGACGAGCCCCAGCCTCCACAATTACGGTTGCGTCCGCGCAAGCGTGACGACGAGCCGGCTCCGGCCACCACTCCCGCAGTCCCTGCGGCTCCGGTCCCTCCGGTTGAGGCCGCCGTTCCGCAGCCCCCGGCTCCGATCAAACCCGCTCCGCCTCCTGCCGTCGCGCCAGCCCCGGTCCCGGCCCCGGCGGAAGTTCAAGGTCGATTCCGGCTTAAGCCCAAGCTCTCGGTCGAACCCGAGGTGAAACCGGCGGGGGATCCGGCTGTGCAACCCGTTGCTCCCGCTCCAGCGGCTGCAGTGCCACCTCCGGCAGCGCCGTCTGAAGATGCGGCCGGACTTCCTCGGTTGAAGCTCAAGATGATCGACACGGTTGAGGCGGGAGCGGTTGCACCTGCGCCGGCGATGCCTGTGGTTCCTGCTCCGGGTATTCCTGCGGTGGGCATGAGCCCGCCGGCGTTCGCGCCTTTGCCGCCGGCTCCGGTGGTCGTTCCTCTTCCAGTCAGTGGCGCTCTCGTTCCGCCAGCCGCGCCTTTGCCCGCCGCTCCCGTGGTGAAACCGACGGTTCCGGTATCCGCTCCGCCACCACCGCAGCTGGCCAAGATTGCACCCAAAGTTGCACCCAAGCCGGCGTCCAAGAAGAAGCTTCTGCCCGTTGTCGTGTTGATGGTTCTGGTCGCGGCGCTTGGCGGGGTGGCTTATTTCTTCTTCTTAAAGGGAGAACCCGTTCCCGAACCGGTGATCGTCAGGCCTGCGCCCGTCCCGGCGCCTCAACCTGCCGCTGCTACTCCTGCTCCGGCTGCGACCGCACCTGCGGCAGCGGTTCCCGCAGCTGCACCCGCACCTGCGGCAGCGGTTCCCGCAGCTGCACCCGCACCCAAGCGTCCTCAAATCGCGCCGCTCCCGCCCCCGCCGTCGTTCGCGCCGGCTTCCACGGGCACGGAAAAATCCGCCGAAACGATGACGCCCGTCGTATCACCTGCTTTCCGGGCTTGGATTGCTGATCTGCGTATCACCGGTGTGGTCAGCGGCGCCTCCCCGCGAGCGATCATCAATGGACGGCTCGTGCGTCCCGGCGATGTGGTTGACGCCTCGCTCGGCATCACTTTCGACGGACTGGATGTTGAACGTAAGGAGCTGGTGTTCCGCACCCGCAACGGTGCGTTTGCCAGCAAACCTTATTGATTCTCACCAGGTGTCCACCGGCCCCTTGGGCACGGGGATCGCCTCGCGGGCGAAGACCGGGTCGTCGGGATCGCGCATGAACGAGGCCACCATGCGCTCGGGCGCGTATTGAGGTTTCAACGCGCCGGCGTCGTCGCAGAACGGGCGACGCCACTCCAGGAATTCCGCCACCGCCGCATCGAAGTCGGTTCGGGATTTGATCGTGATGATCCGCGCCTTGAACGGTTTGGCCGGACCAAAACGCTTGGCATACCACGGCGCGACTTTGCGGAAAAACTTCGAGCCGTTTTCCTCGCCATAAAATTCGCAATACCGGTCGAAGTGCCGGCGCATCACGCGCAGGCGTTCCTCGAAGGTCGGCTCGGGCAGCAACTCTCCCGTGCGCAGCAGATGGTCGGTGCGGCGAAAAATCCACGGATCGTAAAACGCGCCGCGACCAACCGAAACGCCGGTGCAGCCGGTCTCGTCGATCATGTGTTTGGCGGCCTCGGGCGTGGTCACATCGCCATTGCCGATCACGGGAATGGATTTCACCGCCTGCACGACGGAGCGAATGCCGGCGAGGTTGATCGTGCCGCTGAATCCTTGGGCGCGGGTGCGGCCATGGACAAAAATCGCGGCGACGCCGGCGTCTTCGAGCACGCGCGCGAGGTCGGGTGCGGTGAGGTTGTCGTCGTCCCAGCCGAGGCGCATTTTGGCGGTGACGGGAATTTTTACGGCGGCGATCATGCCGCGCACGAGGGCGGCGGTTTTGTCGAGTTCGGTCATCATGGCCGAACCACCGCCGATTTTAACGACCTTCTGCACGGGGCAACCCATGTTGATGTCCACGGATTGCGCGCCCATTTCTTCGCACAGGATGGCGGCGTCGCGCATTTCCTCGGGCACGGAGCCGAAGAGCTGGATGGCGAGCGGGCGGTCTTCGGCGCAGGACTCGACGAGTTTCAGGGCGGTGCGATTGCGCTCGATGAGGGAACGGGCGTTGACGAGGTCGGTGGTTGCCCAGCCGAGTCCGCCAAGTTCGCGCACGGTCAGCCGCATGGGCAGATTGGTGTATCCGGCGAGTGGCGACAGAAAAAGATTGGAGGAAAGCGTGTGCGGGCCGATGCGCATGAAAGGAATTCGGGGAAGACTATGGAGGCATGGACCGGCGAGGGTCGAGGTTGCGAATCGGGAGAATTTATCGTCAGTTCCAAACCATGACCAACTCTCCTCAACCGGTGCTGCTTTACGATGGAGAGTGCGGGCTGTGTAACGCGGTCATGCGATTCATGCTCAAGCACGACCGACGCGGGAAGCTGAAGGTCGCGCCGTTGCAGGGCGCACTGGGACAAGCCTTTTTGAGCAGTCGGGGGATGAACACGCGGGATTTCGACAGCATTGTGTTCATTGATGATATGGCGCGAATCGACACTCCGTTTGCGCTGCGCACAAACGGAGTGGTGCGCGCGCTCGAGGAAATGGGCGGAGGCTGGCGGCGGGTGGCGCGGTTGATCCGATTTGTGCCAGTGGTCTGGCGTGATCGCCTTTACCGGGTTGTCGCGCGGCTTCGTTATCGGATTTTTGGCCGATACCGACCTACTTCCCTGCCGAATCCCGCGTGGGCGGAGCGGATTCTTGATTAGCCGAGTGCAGTGACGGCGGCTTTGATGCGCAGGAGAGCCTCGGCCAGCGTGGCGCGTGGACAACCGAAGTTGATGCGCACGTGGGTGCCACGTTTCGCACCGAAGAAGGCGCATTCGCTCAGGCCGACGCCGTGTTGCTCGAAATGAGCGATGGGATCGGCGAGGTTGAGCGACTCGATGTTTATCCACGCGAGGTAGGTCGCCTCGATCGGTGCGGCCACGTGCAAGCCCGGGAGTTCGCGGGCGAGGTATTCAAGGAGGAAGTCGCGGTTGCCGCGCAAGTAGGAGAGCAGGTCCTGGCGCCAGGGTTCGCTGTCGCGATAGGCGGCTTCGCAGGCGGCGAAGCCCAGCGTGGTCACTTCGGCGACGATGCCGGCGGTGGCGCGGACAAAACGGGCGCGCAGCGTGGCGTCGGGGATGATGGCAAACGAGGTGCCGAGTCCGGGGACGTTGTAGGTCTTGCTCGGCGCCATCAGCGTGAGGGTGCGCTTGGCAATTTCGGGCGAGAGGGTGGCGGTGGGGATGTGCGACAGGGTTTCGTCCAAGATGAGGTCGCAGTGGATCTCGTCGGAGCAGAGCACGAGATTGTGGCGCGCGCAGAATTCCCCGAGGCGCACGAGTTCGTCGCGACGCCAGACGCGGGCGAGCGGGTTGTGCGGATTGCACAAGAAGAAGAGTTTTGTCTTTGGCGTGACGGCCTGTTCCAGCGCATCCCAATCGATGTCCCAGCGGGCGGGCTTGGTGGCCGTGTTTAAAGTAAACGGAACCGTGGCCGAGACGCGTCCGCTGTTCTTCGGAGCTGTCATGAACGGAGGATAAACGGGCGTGAGCGTGAGGACTTCTTCACCGGGCTGGGCAAAGGCCTGGGCGGTGACGTTGAGTCCGCAAACGAGCCCGGGCAGCCAGACGATCCATGCCGGGTCGATGGTCCAGCCGTAGCGCGTGGCGAGGGCATCGGTGACGGCCGAAACGGTGGAGGCGGTGGGGCGTGCGTAACCGAAGATACCATGCTCCACACGCTCATGCAGGGCGGCGATGATCGCGGGCGAAGAACGAAAATCCATGTCGGCGACCCAGAGAGGCAGGATTTCTTTGCCGGCGTATTTTTGCCATTTTTGCGAATCAGTGCCGAGGCGTTGCGGAATGGTGTCGAAGTCGAAGCTCATGCGTGGAACGGGCGATCTTGCAGAAGAAGACGGAATTCAGAAGCCGGAATTGAGCGGGGAATATGCGTCTTGCGGGAGGCGTGCGGGCGCGCTTGCGTCGCGGGCGATGAAGATCGGTTTCATGGGCGGCAGCTTTGACCCCGTGCATTTCGGCCACTTGGTGGCGGCGCAGGATGCGTATGAGCGCGGAGGGTTGGACCGCTTGATTTTCGTGCCCACGGCGCAGGCCGCGTTGAAGCCGGGTGCGGTGCAGGCCTCGGGGGAGGCGCGCTTGGCGATGTTGCGCGCGGCCGTGGATATGGACTCGCGATTCGAGATTTCCGATTACGAGGTGCGGAAAGGCGGAACGAGTTACACGATCGAAACGGCCAGGCATTTTCGCACGCTGTTTCCTGGTGACGAGCTGGCTTGGGTGATCGGGGCGGACCAGGTGGATCGACTGCATTTGTGGCGTGAGATTGCGGAGTTGGTCACGTTGGTGGAATTCATCGTGTTGGCGCGACCGGGCTGGGGGATGACGCAACGGACGGATATCGCCGGGCTGCGCTTGCGGTGGTGCCCGGGGCATTTGGTGGAGATCAGTTCGACGGAGGTTCGGGAGCGTGTGCAGGCGGGACTCGCGGTGGATTATTTGATTCCGCACAAGACGGTTGAGTATATCCGCGAAACCGGCCTCTATCGGGCAACATAACATGGCTAACACGTCCCAGTCCGATTCCACGTTCTCGCTCCTCAAGCAGTTGGTCCGCGCCCTCGATGAAAAGAAGGTCGGTGATCTGCGCGTGCTCAAAGTGAGCGCGAAATCGTCGATTACCGATTACATCGTGTTGGCGACGGGCACGTCGGAGCCGCACCTGCGCGCCTTACGCATCGAGGTGGAGCGGGTGCTCGATGAAGTAAAGCAGCCCATCGCGGGCATGGAGGTGGGCACCTACGGCAGCGGCTGGACGGTGGTGGACGCCTATCAAATCATGACGCACTTGTTCACGCCGGAGCAGCGTGAGAATTACGCGTTGGAAAAACTTTGGAAAGACGCCGAGACGCTGGATGTCGCCACTCTGATCCAAGAGCCCAAGGCGCCCAAGCCTGCGGCGAAAGGTGCCGCCAAGAAAAAGACCGTTAAGAAATCAGCGGTTAAGAAACCCGCTGCCAAGGTGAAGACGACCAAGAAGGTGGTGCTTAAAAAGAAACCGTCCGCCGCTACCAAGAAAATGGGCGCCACCAAGAAGAAAACTAAGTAAAACACCCTGAATAGGGGTGCTGTCTTTACGATTCGCTAACAAGTTCCCGCTTGCCGGGAAAGTCCTGCAAGTATTAGATCGGCCCACTGCTCGCATTTGAGCCTTAACCAAAAATACTCAGGATTCGTTATGAAAAACATCCGCTCCAAGGGCTTCACCCTCGTCGAAATCATGATTGTCGTGGTCATCATCGGCCTCCTTGCCGCCATGGCCATCCCCGCCTTCCAGAAGGTTCGCACCTCTTCACAGGAAAAGACGCTTGTCAACGATGCTCGTCAGATCGCCTCGGCCGCTGCTCAATATTACCTCGAGAAGGGTATCACTGAAGTGCCGTTCACGGTTCTCGTGAACACGCTGACCTCCCCGACCGAGCGCGGCTATCTGAAGCAGCTCGGAAGCGGCAACGCCTTCTACGATGCAGGTGCTACTGACGGCAATCTTGATCAGGGTGCCACCTTTGAGTTGCGTAATAGCAGCTACGGCACGGTGCAGTTCGACGAGAACGCCCAGATCGGCACCGCCACTCTCGTTGGCGGCGGCACGAAAGTCATCAAGTAAGGTAAACGTCTAGGTAAGATTTATAAGCTGCACCCAATATGGGTGCGGCTTTTTTATTATCCAGCAATGAGGTTATCGTTTCGAGAAAAAGCCGGGGTTTTAGTGGTGCTCGCGTTGGTGACTTTGGGCCTTCGTTACTTCTGGCTAAGTCCGTCGCTCATGGGGCAGTTGATCCTGTATTGGGCTTATTGGTTGCTGCTGGCCGTCTCTACGGCCTTTATCTGGTCGCTCTATAAAGAAGCTGGAGTGGAGTGTCAGGCTGCGACCCGATGGATAAGGCGTCAGGGGTGGATGCTGCTCGTGCCTGCCTGCTTGTGGATTCTTTTGCTCGTTCACGAACGTTTTCTTTTTAAGATCAACTATGACGAGCATGTTTTGGTGAGTATATCCAGGAGCATGCACCTTGAGCATATTTCCGGATGGCAGGGTGATGGGCGTATTTATTGGGGCACGATGACTGGTATCAGTTTCGTTGCTGATAAGCGCCCCGTATTTTACCCGTTTCTACTTTCGATCGTGCATGCATTTGCCGGCTATCGACCATCTAACGCTTTTGTATTAAATGCCTTGCTTGCTGGAGTAGCGATGCTGGGTGCTTATCGCCTCGGGTGGGTCATAGGCAGAAGGATTGGCGGTGTGTTACTCGCCGCTTTGTTGGCTGGGGTGCCTTTATTGGCGCAGAATGCAACCGGTGGCGGCTTCGATCTCCTGAACGCTACTCTGATCATCTGTCTTGCTGTTGGTGTGTGGAGCTATTTTGAGAGGCCGCGGAACGAGATGTTGGTCATCATTTGCTTCATTGCGATTTTCCTAGCTAACACACGTTATGAATCCATCCTGTATGCGGTTGTTCCGTATCTCTGCGTCGGAATTCTTTGGTTAAGGAATCGAGCATGCGTTGATCTGCCTTGGGTGATGGTAATCCTGCCTTTGGCTCTTTTGCCTGCAATGCTTTCCAATGGAGTGTTTAGTTCAATGGAAGTGTTTTTCCAGATGGCACGGGATGAGTTTTGGAATTTTAAGAACTATGGAGGAAATCTCGCGCATGCGGTGGCTTATCTTTTCGACCCTGATCGCGGGGGCACGAATTCGATATTGCTGGCATCGATTGGCGTCGTTTCTGCCATCTTAATGCCGTTGGTGATACGCCGTCGGTATATAGAAAGAAAAGCTTTGGGGCCAAGTGCGCTGACCTTGATGGTGGTGGGCTTGATTGTTTTGTTGAACGTTGTGATCATGCTGGGCCTTGGGTGGGGGCAATGGGACGATCCGCTGGTGTCACGGTTTACGTTGCCTTTCTGGTTTTTACTAGCTTGGGCCACAACGTATGTTGTTTTTGAATCGACCGGGTCTGCGAGAATCAAGATTGCACGATTTGTTTGTGTCCTTTCGTTGCTCTACGTGGTAGTTTTTGCGATTGCCGACGCCTCGGCCTCGCGAGCCACAAATAAACTAAAGCCGGCATTCCTGTTGGCCCGGAGTCTGGAGTATATAAAGCAATATGATCCTTGGCGCCAGACCCTCATTATTGCGGGATCTGCGCTTCCTTACTTAAATGAGGGTTATCCAGCGACAACTTTCTCTAAAAAGGCCGATTTGGCTCCGGTGGTTAACTTTAAACTCTATGAAAATATATTAGTCGTTCTGCATTACAAGCGTAACGCATCGAACGGGGCTTGGATGGGTGATATCACAATGAAGCAGTTTGAGGGAGCTGTTTTTGAAACGCTTAAGGAGTTTCAGCTCGATCCGTTTAACCGGATTGTGATTTCACGGCTCAAATCCATGCCAAGAGAAAAAATGGCTGAATGGATTCCGTCGACCGAAGATGAAGATCCTGCCTCATATGGGCGGCGCATTTACATGATGCTGCCATGAGCAATATGAAGATTGATCAGGGGCGGAGATTAAATACGCAGGAGCGAGCGGGGTTATGTGGCCTATTTTCAAGGATAACTGGTTTCCTCGAGCAAAGGTTTGCTAGGATGCCGGCACTGGCCGAGTCCGGGTCCGTTCAGATGGTATATGCCTTAGTGGCAGCCTTGATCATGGCTATGCTCCTTTATCAAGGGGGAGCGGGACTCGACTACGGTTCCGATTGGACCCAGTTCCACTACTATAATAAAGTGTATGCAGCGCAGGAGGTCCTTGCGGGGCGCGTGCCATGGTGGAATCCACATATCTATTTAGGACGTCCGTTTTTCGCGGATATGGAGACGGCGGTTTTGTATCCCTTGAATTGGGTTTTTCTCCTCTCTCGGGCGGACGAAATGCTCTATTTGTGCTTGGGGTTGCATTTTGTGATTGGTTATTGGGGTATGGCGATGTTGACGCGAGAGTGGGGAGCCAACTTTATCTGGAGGCAGGTAAGTGGTTGGTTGTGGATTGCTGGGGGAGTCGTATTCACGCGTGTGAATATGGGAGCCCTCGGGTATGTAGCTGGGTTAGTATGGTTGCCGTTAGCACTATTGTATGCGGAGAAGTGGGCGGGTCTTTTTAAAAGGCGCGATGGATGCAAGCTGGTGATTGTTCTCGTGCTTATGCTATTAGCCGGTCAACCGCATCAGTTTTGGACGGGAGCCGTGATATTAACCGTTTTTTCTGCTGTGAGGTATTGTGAGGGTAGCTCATTACTCGAGATAGTTACACGCGTATGCCGGGCTGTCTGCGGAGTGTGGACTGCTTACATGATGGCATTCGCCATTTCGGCAGTTCAGCTCATTCCCTTCTTATATTTGCTTCAAGAGGGAAACCGCACAGCCTCGCCCGAATACGCGGCGGCATTTAGCATGAGATTCGCGGATATCCTCGGTGCGGCCTTCAGTTGGGGGCCTTGGCTGTCCCGTAATCACGAAAATGATCTATTCGTTGGCTTACTGGCATTTGTCGGTGGATCGGTTGCCATTTTGGGCAATTTACGTTCAGCTAGGATGAGGGGGCTTGCTGCTATCGCGTTGGTGGGACTGTTGGTTGGACTCGGTCGGCACACGCCTTTCTTTGAAGGGTTTTGCAAAGTCATCCCGGGGCTTACATCGTTTAGATTGCCCGGTAGGTTGGCTGTAAGCTTTTCTTTAGCGCTTATAATTGCTATTGCTTGCGGGGGATCGCGGTGGTTTCCCCGCAAGAGGCGTGATTGGGTGATTGCCATTGTCGTTGTTCTGATCGCTGCCGATCTGGGGCTGCATGTCCATCGCGCTGGAAATGCGTATCGATCCGGCTCTAATATCGAAGACGCCGCAGGTATTTACCGGCAAATCAAAATTACGGATGGTCCCTCAACGCCCTATCCTATGCGTGTATTATACGATCATTACAGAGCTCCTGCAAACGCGGGGATGAAGTGGGGTTATTCGTCCCCAGCGGGTTATTGTGCGCTGGCCTCCGATCGTGTGTGGCAGTGGGTGCATGCTGCGGGACGTATCATCCCAAGTGCATTGCACAATACTCATCCCAGCGCGGCTATCTATCGCAGGCCCTTGGATGATTTTTCTGCAGCGGATATAATGTTAAGTTATAACCATGAGAGCGAAAAGTTTGAGCGTTCCTCAAATGCGAGCACCCGTGCATGGCTGGCTGCCGGAAGTCGACGGGTTGAGAACTATAATGTGGCGATTGCGTTGATGACCGAGTATTATAACTATCGGGGTGCTCCCCTAACTGAAAAAGTGCTTTCGACCGAAGGCTTGGCGGCGGGCGTGGAGCCTGTGAAATGGGTGAGTTATGAGCCTAATCAGCTGGTCCTGAAAAAGAGTCGGATGGAAAGCGCTGGAATTGTGGTTGTCGCCGAGGCGTGGTATCCGGGCTGGGCAGCGACGGTGGATGGTAGGCAGCGAGAAGTGGTGCCGGTCAACGGATGGATGCGCGGAGTGGAGACGTTTTGTGGTGAAGAGCAGATCACCTTGTCTTATTGCCAGCCTGGATTACTTCAGGGCGCGGTCCTAAGCTTTATGGGTATTCTTGTGCTAGGTTATTTTTGGCTCAAGGGGGATCATTGAGGGGGCGGCGTTCAACAAAGCGTGGATCGGCTAAAAGTGAGCGAGTTCGTGTGTCCCATGAGAGCAGTTGGGCGACGTTCGTTAGTTCTCGATGCGCAGCGTCCAGCTTTCCAAGCTCTAAATTCCATGCGGCCCGCTCTCGGCGGAGAATCAATGGCATTGGAAAGCCCCGATCGGCGCGGGCATCAACGATCGCGACGGCAGAATGCAAATCGCGGGTATGCAGCGCTTTCATGACTTCTATGTCATAAAGCTCACACCCTTGAGACATACGAAAACTTGCAGCTTTAGGAAAGCCACTTTCGTGAAGATGCCACGCCCATAGTTTGTAAATATTCGCTGCTTGGGTCCAATAGACAAAAAAATCATCACGGCAGGACATATCGGTGAAAAATCTATCGCTGTCCTTCCATGTGGGTAGGGTCACACTGGTGATCAATGAGCAAAGTGCAATCAGAGTGACCGTAACAGCTGCCGTGGATAGCAACAGCATTTTGCCTAGAATGAATCTAGCGGTTGGTAGCAGCTTCAGAATAACTGCTGCTATCATAAGGGACCAGATTACATCCACTAAGTAGCTATATCGATCGGCTGGCCAACAGAAGTTCTCGGTAAGACCGAGGCAAGGGACTGATAACACAAGCCATCCGGCGATCGCTGCGCTACCATGATGGAGCTGGCGACGAAGCAGGTAAGCACTGAGTCCGATCAAAAGAGGCACCATTGCATAGAGCGTGATCGTGGGGGCGTGCAGAACGCTTTCATCAATGTAATACCGGTTTGAAGTGAAGTCCCAAGGGCCCAAGGGCCGAACGAGGAGGAAGCCGGCTGTGATTGCCGCGTGGTAAACCCGACCGATTAGAGTAAGGGCTTCTAGGTTGGGTGCCGGGGGGAAAAACTGAGGGAATAAAAAGCGAGTCCAAATCGTGGCGGTCAGGGCGATGATGGCTGGAAGTGAAAAGGCTAAATGTTTTAACCACCAAGAGCGGACGCGTGAGTCGGTAAGGATCCAGAGTTTGGAGGGTGCGGTTTTTACTATGCAGACATCAAATAATATCAAAAATGCACCGTAGGTGAGGGTGATTGGATAGGTGCCGTAAGCGCTCATGGCCAATATCCAGGAGCCGACCAGCCAATGGATCTTCTTGGTCGAGGTGATCGAGTGAAGATACGCAGCAAACGATGCGAGCAGCAGCGCGGTCGCCATGGGGTAGGTGGATGCAGTTACCCATGCTACGGTTTCTACGCGGAGCGGATGAAGCGCCCAGAGCACAGCGGCCAGCCAAGTTACAACGTCAATGCGCAAGCCGGTGTTCTCCGGCATCGTCAGCCGAAAAAGGCGGCGTCCAACGATGAAAACCAAGACGGTGGCGAGCGCGTGAAATGTCAGCCCGATACAATGCCACGCGGCGGGATTCATTCCCCAGATAGAATGGACGACTTTGCAGACAATCCAGTGGACGGGTTTAAAACGAAGCGCTTGTTGCGCATCGAACAGATTCGCCAGCAGCGACCATGACCAAGGTCGAGTCATGAGCGGATTGCGGGTTGCGGTAATATCGTCGTCCCAACGAAGGAACTGGAATCCCACGACTGAATGGAAGACGAGGCCAACCAGTAGCAGCAAAGCCAGTGTGCCAATGCACGAGGGGCAATCAGGGCTTATTAGTCGGCGCCAAGAGAATGTGCGGGCGTGTGGAACCGAGATCGGCTGTGGATTCTGATCGGGAGTGCGCACGGGTGGAATCAACGTTTGGTCAATGTGACGAGCATTCGTGACGCCAGAAATTGAGGACAGGCCCGGGTGAGAAGACGGTCGAGGAATCGGGCGGTGCGAACTAAGAAAGACGGACAGAGTGACGGGCCTCTAAATCCTCCCGTCATAAGCCAGAGCGCGGCGGGATAGTAACCGACGGAGACCGATGCCCAGCCGGCGAGTTTTTCGTTATATGCCGGCTCACGAAACACGCGCCAAGCGTTGCCTTGGGCGGCGTAGTAACTGAGCGATTCCGGGGCCATCGGTTCAGTGGGTTCCCATATGATGGTATGCGAGAGGCCAAGTGGTTCGTGGTGGAAAAGGCCGAGGGCAAGACGACCAAACAGTCCCATGGCGGGTTCGAAAATGATGACTTTACCTCCGGGTTTGAGAACGCGATGAAGCTCCTTCAGCGCCCAACCCGGATACTGAAGATGGTGGAATACATCAAAGAGGACCACGCCGCTGAGTGATCTGTCTGGGTAACTTAGGGCGTAGGTGTTTTCCTGCCGATCCAGCCATGGGTTGGCGAAGAGATCGCTGGTGATGGCGTGGGGCAGGACTGACTTCAAGTTGCCGATTCCGGATCCGCATTCGAGCACCGGGCCGACTGGAGCATCGGTCAAGGCGGCTGCTATCTCCCGGTAAAAGCGGGCGTATTCCTCGCGAAGAAGGGACTTTCGCTCCCAGTGCCGAAGATTCTCATAAATCTCGGTGTTGTGTTGGGTGGCTTCGAGCGGACCAGTGGGCGAATCCATAAACGGATGTTTTCGGGAAGCAGCAGTGCGGACTAGACGAACTTCAGCTTGCGCGCGGCGAAAGCGAGCATGCGGAACAGCAGCATGCCGTGGCTCCAGCGCTGGATGTTAGTCGTGCCGTAGGTTCGTTCGCGATAGCGGATGGGGATATCGCGGATTTTGAGGTTCAGTTTGTCGGCGCCGAAAAGCAGATCGAAATCACCGAACGGGTCAAAATCGCCGAAATAGGCTCTATTGGCCGCAATTTTGAGGTAGTGTTCACGCCTCAATACTTTGGTGCCGCACAGCGTGTCTTTCACGCGTTGGCCGAGGAGCCAGGAGAACGCCACGCCAAAGAAGTGGTTGGCGATCATGTTGAGGAACTGCATGGCGCCGTTTTCCATGGGGTAGACGAGGCGTGAGCCGTTGGCAAACTCGGCTTTGCCGGTCGTGATGGCGTCATAAAACTTGGGCAGCTCTTCGGGGGGCATGGTGAGATCGGCATCGAGGATCATGAGGACGTCGCCTGTCGCGACGGCGTAGGCCTCGCGCACGGCGTTGCCCTTGCCTTTACCAGTTTGGCGAAGAGTGGTGATGCGGCGATCCGGATAGGCTGCACGCACACGCTGGATCTCGTCCCACGTGTTGTCTCGAGAGTGGCCTTCTATGAAAATCAGCTCGGTCCATGCTCCCATCTGGGGGGTTCGTAGGACGGCCGCTTCGATATTGCCTGCCTCGTTACGGGCCGGAATCACGACCGAAACGGAGAGCGGCTTCAGTGCGGTTATAGGGCGCAGGCGGGCAACGTTAAAAATGGCCAGGCAAGCGAATGGGAAAAACGGCGCGACCCAGCGATTTAGGATGGGGCCAATAACTGGCGTCGCCACCGGCCAAAGCAGCTTGGGTTGGCGTTTAATGGTTTCCCATTCGGAGAGCTCAAGGAAGTTCTCAATGTCATGCGAAGAGAGCCAGTTCGCGGAGGGAACGGGTGTGCGTAGCTTGAGCCGTTCGCCCACGGTAAAAATTGGGCGCCAAAGGTTGTTGTGGAAATTGATGAGCAGTCGGGTCTCAGGGGTGGAGACGGCGGCGAGCTGCTCGAGCAGGCGCTGGACATCTGCAGAAAGGTCGAGGGTTTCTGAGAGAATGATTACGTCAAAGGTTTCTTGCAGGGCGAGGAGTTCGCCGGCTTGGGTGAGAAAGGTCGCATCGGGAAGGCGCTTGCGGGCTCGGGCAATCTGAGTATTCGAAATATCGATACCTGTTTTTCGTTCTGCCTGGATTAGGGCGAGTAGTTCGCCATCCCCGCAACCCACTTCAAGAATCGAGGCGGATGGCGGAATGAGGCGGTTGTAATAATGCGCGAGCAGTTTCCGGTAGCTGCGGCTGGCGACCGTGGTATCGGCGGGCCGTGCATCGAAATGATCCCGAATGGTGCTGAGGTGTTGTTCGGATAAGCGTCCGAGGGGTGATTTCATTCTGTGGCCGGGATTTTTTGAAACTGTTTCGCGTATGTTCCGCGACACGGTTCGAGTCGTGTGGATCGTCCGTTCCGTCTTAGCGGAAGAGGTTATATTTGAAGATCGAATACAATGCGCGAAAACCGTCGCGCCAGCCGATTTTTTTACCTTCCTTATACGTTCGGCCATGGTAGCTGATGCCGACCTCGTAGATGACCACGTCGAGCTTCGCAACTTTGGCGGTGATCTCGGGTTCGAAGCCGAAGCGGTTCTCCTCGATTGTGATCCGCTGGAGCACCTTGCGTTTGAAGACCTTGTAGCAGGTCTCCATGTCGGTGAGGTTGAGATTGGTGAACATGTTGGAGAGCAACGTGAGGAATTTGTTACCCACCATGTGCCAGAAATAGACGACGCGGTGTGCATCGCCGCCGGAGAAGCGGGAGCCAAAGACGACGTCGGCCTGGCCGCGCTCGATCGGCGCGAGCAGCTTAGGGTATTCGTTGGGGTCGTATTCGAGATCGGCGTCCTGCACGATGACCACGTCGCCGGTCGCCAAGGCAAAACCGGTGCGCAGCGCCGCGCCTTTGCCTTGGTTGACATCGTGGTAGATAATTCGGTGGACCAGAGGGGCGATCTCGGTGCGGAGGGTGTCTCGGGTGCCGTCGATGGAACAGTCGTCGACAATGATGATCTCCTTTTGGGCAACTGGTGCGGCGCGGACGCGGTCCACGATGGATCGAATCGTGCGCACCTCGTTGTAGCAGGGGATGATGATGGAAAGTTTCACGATAGGTCCTCAACCTACGTGCGGCTTGAGTGGACGGAAGCCCATTTCCGGCGGGCATTTGGTTTAACCGGCCGTTGACGTATTTGCAGCGATAGCACTTGCGGCGGAGTTTGGCGCTGATGGAGTAGGCGCGTTCATCGCCGCGAGACACGAAATTTATCCACTCAGGAATCATTCAGATTCGGCGGTGTGCTGGTCGCGATCGAAGGGAGTCGCGATGTGCCATTTGAGATCAAGCGCGTATATACGCTACACGGTCTACATCCCGGAGCGATCCGCGGGGGACATGCCCACAAGACTTTGCGTCAGGTCATCGTATGCCTCGCGGGTTTCTGCCTGATCGACCTAATGATGGTGGACCAGTTCAAACGGTGCGTTTGGACAATGCCGCCCGGGGCCGGGGGCTCGTGCTGCCTCCAATGGTATGGCACGAAATGCGCGGATTCTCCCCGGGCTGCGTGCTGATGGTGCTTGCGGCGGCCGCTTATGATGAGGCGGACTATATCCGTGATCGCGCCGCGTTTCTCAAGCGAGCCGGGGGCGTTTCCGCATGAACGCTATTCCTTGTCTCGATCTCAAGGCGATCAATGCACGGCATCGCGAGCAGATGATCGCGGCGTTCACCCGTGTGCTTGATTCCGGCTGGTATGTGCTTGGCCAGGAGGTAACCGCCTTTGAAAATGAATTCGCCGCGTGGAATGGAAGCCGGTGCTGCATTGGTGTAGCCAATGGCTTGAACGCGCTGAGTCTCATTTTCCGAGCGTGGCTGGAGCAGGGGATTGTCAAAGAGGGCGACGAGGTGATCGTGCCGGCCAACACGTATATCGCTTCCATTTTGGCGGTGAGTGCGGAGCGACTTAAGCTCGTGTTGGTCGAGCCCGATCCGGCTACGTTCAACCTTGATCCGGCGTTGATTGAAGCGGCGATCACCCCGCGCACGCGTGTGATCCTCGTGGTGCACCTTTACGGGCAGGCGGCCGACATGACGCGGATCACCGAGGTCGTCCGTCGACGCGGTTTAAAGGTGGTTGAGGACTGTGCGCAGGTTCACGGGGCAATTCACGCCGGCCGGAAAGTCGGCACGTGGGGTGATGCGGCGGGCTTTAGTTTTTATCCGACCAAAAACCTCGGAGCATTGGGCGATGCGGGCGCGATCACGACCGACGACGAATCGCTGGCGGCCATGCTGCGCGCATTGCGCAACTATGGTTCGGAGAAAAAATACTATAACCTCTATCAGGGAGTAAACAGTCGGCTGGACGAAGTGCAGACGGCGTTGTTGCGCGTGAGACTACCGTTTCTTGACGAGGAAAACGAGGCCCGGCGACGGGTGACGCTCCGATATCTTGAGGAGATTCACAATCCGCGTGTGTGGTGTTGCCGGAAGCAGACGAGACGGGGCCGCATGTCTGGCACCTGTTCGTGGTGCGTTGTGCGGAGAGGGACCGTTTGCTGGCGCATCTGGCGATGAACGGGGTGCAGACGATGGTGCATTATCCGATCCCGCCGCATCGACAGCAGGCTTACTCGGGCGAGTTCGCGGCCTATTTCCCACTGACGGATGCAATCCATGCTGAGGTGCTGAGCCTGCCGATTGGGCCTGTCATGACCGACGGGCAAGTGGGACGAGTGGTGGATGTGATCAATGCATTCGCGTAATCAGCCTTTCTCGTCCGCGTGGTTTATTTCTGGCACATGGTCAGTAGTGTGCATCGCCGCCGGAGAAGCGGGATCCGAAGACGACGTCGGCCTAGCCGCGCTCGATTGGCGCGAGCAGCCTGGGGGGTATTCGTTGGGATCGTATTCGAGATCGACGTCTTGGACCATGACCACGTCGCCGGTGGCGGTGGCGAAACCGGTGCGAAGCGCGGCGCCTTTGCCTTGGTTTACGTCATGGTAGATCAAGCGATCCACCTGCGAAGTGATCTCGGCTTTCAGCAGATCGCGGGTGTCGTGCGGGAGCAGTCGTCCACGATGGTCCGAATCGTGCGCGCCTCGTGGTAGGAGGGGATGACGATGCTAGAGTTTCATAATGGCTATATCCAGCACTGATTTGGATAGAAAAACGAAGAGCTTAACAAGCGGTGTATTGGTCTCGGCCTTGCGCAACCCGGTCGACATCCGGGATTGCTTAGCGCGTTTGCGGTGGGATGCTCGACGGCCTGAACGTGGAAATGGATCCCAACAACCGGCCGATTTATGTGACCCGGCCCTACCTGCCTCCGCTGGAGGAGTTCACCCCTTATTTGGAAAAAATATGGGAAAGTCACTGGCTCACCAACGCGGGGCCGTTCCATCAGCAGCTGGAGCCGGCGCTGGCCGGGCATCTGGGAGTCGGGCATCTGTCGCTTTTCAACAACGCCACGATCAGCCTGATCGTGGCGTTGCAGGCGTTGCGTATCACTGGCGAGGTCATTACCACGCCGTTCACGTTTCCAGCGACCACGCATTCGCTGCTCTGGAACGGCATCAGGCCGGTGTTCGCCGACATCGATCCGGTCACGCTGAACCTCGATCCGGCGCGGATCGAGCGGGCGATCACGCCGCACACGATGGCGATCATGCCGGTCCATTGCTATGGAATGCCCTGCGATTACATGGCGATCCAGGAAATCGCCGACCGTCGCGGTCTGAAGGTCATCTACGACGCCGCGCACGCGTTTGGCGTCCGGGCCGATGGCACGAGTGTGGCCGGGCTGGGCGACATGTCGGTGCTGAGCTTCCATGCGACGAAGGTATTCAACACCTTCGAGGGTGGTGCGATCGTGAGTCGCGACGCGGAGATGAAAAAGCGTGTGGATTACCTCAAGAACTTCGGCATCGCCGACGAGGTGACGGTGGTCGGGCCCGGGATCAACGGGAAGATGAACGAAGTGCAGGCCGCCTTCGGGTTGCTGCAGTTGAGATATCTGGCGGACGGGCAGGCCCGGCGGCAGGAAATCGACCGGTATTATCGGCGCGAGCTGGCCGGGCTGCGCGGAATCCGCCTGCAGGAACCACTCGAACGCGTCGAGGGCAATTACTCCTACTTTCCGATCCGCGTGGAGCCCGGCTACGGGCTGACGCGCGACGGGCTCTATGACGCGCTTCGTGCCCGGGAGATATACGCCCGCCGGTATTTTTACCCGCTCATGAGCGAGCTGCCGATGTATCGCGACATGCCGTCGGCCGATCCGGCCAACTTGCCGGTCGCCACGCGCGCGGCGCGGCAGATCCTCTGTCTGCCGATTTACGCGGGCTTGGAAAAGTCCGACTTGGATCGGGTGGTGTCCGTGATTAAAGAACACATATGAGCTGGTTATCCCGAGATGCGATGACGGCGATGGGCTTTGCCTCGATGGGCGAGGATGTGCGCCTGTCCGACCGCGCGTCCTACTACAACTGCGGCGGAATCCACATCGGCAGCCACGTGCGCGTGGACGACTTTTGCGTGCTCTCGGCGGGGGAGGGTGGAATCGTCATCGGTGACTATGTGCACATCGCGGTGTATTGTTCGCTGATCGGCAAGGGGCGGATCGAGCTGCGTGATTTTTCCGGCCTGTCTTCGCGGGTCGCGGTGTATTCGAGCAACGACGATTATACGGGACGGTTTCTTACGAATCCGACGGTGCCCGACGAGTTCCGGGGTGTGGAGCATGCCGATGTCGTGCTAGGCCGGCATGCGCTCGTGGGGGCCGGGTCGGTCGTGCTGCCCGGCGTGGTCTTGAACGAGGGCGCGGCGGTGGGCGCGTTGAGCTTGGTTAAAAAGGACTGCGAGGCCTTTTCCATCTACTCCGGGGTGCCTGCGAAGCGCATCATGAAGCGGAGGCAGGATCTGCTGGAGCTTGAGCGCCAGCTGCGCAGTCCGGAGAATTGAAGCGCCACGCGCCCTGGATGTCACTCAAGCGAAACCTTCTGGCCAATTACGCGGGGCAGGCCTACACGGCGGTGATCGGCATCGTCATGCTGCCGGTTTACGTGCGATATATGGGGGCGGAGGCCTACGGCTTGGTCGGCTTTTCCGCCATGCTGCAGGCATGGTTGCAGATACTCGAACTGGGGCTCACGCCGACGTTGTCGCGCGAAATTTCTCGGTTCAAGGCGGGGAATCTCGATGGCCGGCAGGTTGCGAGCATGCTCCGGTCGACGGAGTGGTTTTTAGGGGCAGTCGGCGTGGTGATCGCCCTGTTGTTCCCGATCACCTCCGGCTGGATTGCGCAACACTGGCTCAACGCCCGGTCCCTAGACGCCGGGGAGCTGCGAGGGTGCGTGATCTGCATGGGGGGAATCATCGCGTCGCGCGGCCTGGTCGGTCTTTATCGCGGCGGCCTGTCCGGCATGGAATACATGGGGGCACTCAATCTTGCCGGCTCGTTGCTGGTCACGCTTCGCTCCGTGGGCGTGTTGCTTGTCATGGTATTCTGGTCTTCGCGACCGATTGGTTTTTTCGCCTACCAACTTGTGGTCTCGTTGCTGGAGCTGGTCGTGATGAGGACGCTTTTTTATCGTCGGTTTCCGATGGGGTTCGCCGCTATCCGCCCCGATTTTAGATCTATGCGAACGCTGCTGGGTATGGCGGCAAGCATGACGTTCCTCGCCGGACTATGGACGATCATCAGTCAGTCGGACCGGTTGATTTTGTCGTGGACGCTGGATTTGTCCGCCTACGGATTCTTCACGGTGGCAGTGACGCTGGCCGGCGGGCTCAACCTGCTGGTCGCTCCGATGGGGCAGGTGTTGCAGCCACGCTTTACCATCCTGATGAGCCAGGGGGCGCAGGCGCGACTCGTTGAATTGTATCGGACTTTCACGCAGTTCACGGCGGCGGGGGCGTTCGCGATTGCCGGGGTGATGGGGATTCTCGCGGAGCGGCTCCTGCATGCGTGGACGGGCAACGGCGGAATCTCCGAACACGCGGCGGAGGTGCTCGCGTTATATGCGCTCGGCAACGCCGTGGCCGCCTTGCTGGCGCTGGCATTTGCGATTCAATTTGCCCACGGGAAACTGCGACTGCACGTCCTGGGGAACTGTGCCTTTGCGCTGGTTTGGATCCCCGGGATCTATTGGGCGTCGCAACAGGCCGGCGCCGTCGGCGTGGGGTGGGTTTGGCTTGGTGGAAACCTTGCATATCTGGTCGGCTGGCTGCCGTGGGTGCACCGGCGCATCATGACGGGGTTGTGGTGGCGGTGGCTGGTCTTTGACATCGCGACGGTGCTGCTGGCCGAGGCCGTGGTTCTGGCGGCACTGAGCCGCATCGATATCTCCGGTCTCGGGCGCTGGGGCGTGTTCGCGACATGCATACTGGCGGCAGTGGTCGTGCTGTTTGCCGGTTTGCTCGCAGGGGTGAGAACGCGCGTGATCTTGCGAGACGCAATCAGGAGTTTGCTTGCGGCAAAATTCGCTCGCTGAATAAACAACTCCGCAATGAGCAGCCGACCGATTCGCACGATAGCAACATGGCTAGAGCGCCACGGCCTGCTTTTAGGAATATCGGTGCCCCCGGGCCGCGCGGCATGGTTGATATGAGTCGGATCGAATCCTTTTCTCGGTTTGAACGCACCTGATTCCATGTCCCTCCGCCCTCCTCCCAAGGTCAGCGTGGTCATGGCTTCGTATAACCACGAGGCGTTCGTGCGCGAGGCGATTGAAAGTGTGCTAAGCCAGTCGTATCAGGATCTTGAATTGGTGATCACGGACGACGGTTCGTCGGACGGCACGGCGAAGGTCATTCAGTCGGTGCCGGACCCACGGATCCGGCTATATGTCTTTAAGGAAAATCAAGGCGCTTGCGTCGCCGTGAACGACGCTATTGCGCGCGCATCCGGCGAATACATCGCCGTGCTTAACTCGGACGACTATTTCCTGCCGGGTAAGCTGGAGCGGCAGGTCGCTTTTCTTGAAGCGCATCCTGAGATCGGCGCCGTGTTTGGCCTGCCCTTGTTTGTCGATGAACGCGGGGCACGATTCCACAACCGCCGGAATCCATTCGTCGGCTTGTTCACCGATCAAAATCGATCACGCATCGAATGGCTCCGGCATTTTTTTTATCACGGCAATAGTCTCTGCCATCCGACCATTTTAATCCGGAAATCTTGTTATGATGCCGTCGGTCTATTTGACCCCTTGCTCATGCAATTGCCGGATTTAGATCTCTGGATCCGGTTATGCCGAAAATGTGAAATATACATCCTCCCTGAACAGCTGACGGGCTTTCGTATCTTGGATCGCGAGAAGAACACAAGTGCTCCAAACCCTGAGCGACTTGCTCGAGCTGCTTGGGAAACCAACACGGTGCTGGAGCACTTTGCTGGCTTCTCGGACGGGGAGCTCCAAGCGATTTTGAGTGGATCTCGGTTTTTGATCGAAGGCCGGCCCTTGCGCATTGTGCTAGCGATGGAAGCTCTGGCACTGGGAAAGCCCGGTTATAAGCCGTTTGGGCTTAATTTGCTCAGGCGGTGTTTGATGGAGCATCCGAATGCAATGCCGGCCGGTGAGTATTTTCAATTGGTGGGGCGCCACGATCCGTTCTCGACCGAGTTTTTTCGACGCGAGCACCAATGGCTCAAGCGAAGCCGCTTCGTATCGGCGCTGCGGCAACTCTACGCGCGCTTACGAGCCTATAACTTTGGACGCTGAATTATGCCCGATTCCTCCATGATTCCAGAGCGTGTTGGCGTGGATATTCTGATGGCCACCTATAACGGAGAGCGCTTTTTGGAGGCGCAGCTGGCTTCATTAGAAAGCCAGACTCATGAGCAGTGGCGGTTGATTGTTAGAGATGATGGGTCGACGGACGCCACCAATGAGATTCTGGGTGCGTTTGCGGCTCGTAATCCTGCGCGGGTGGTGCGGATTCGTGATGAGCGTGGCCGTCTTGGTGCCGGCGGGAGTTTTGCGGCTCTCTTGGGGGTTTCCACGGCCGAGTATGGCTGCTTTTGTGATCAAGATGATGTGTGGCGGCCTGATAAAATCGAGATGCTACTTCAAGTTGCGTTAGCGCATGCTGGGGCGGGCCGTCCCCTTTTGGTTCATAGTGATCTGGAGGTTGTCGATAAGGATATGCGGACAATAACGGCCTCGTTTTGGAGGCATCAGTTTATCCGTCCTGAGCGGTGTCTGTGGTCGCACTTACTGGTGCAAAATGTGGTAACGGGTTGCGCGTGTCTTTTTAACGCCTCGCTACGGCGCGGGGCTTTGCCGGTGCCTTCCGAAGCGATCATGCATGACTGGTGGCTGGCTTTGGTTGCGGCGTCTTCCGGCGGCACGATCTGTTGTGTTCCCGTCCCGTTAGTTCGTTATCGGCAGCATGGGGCAAATGATACAGGCGCAAAAAAATGGGATCTTGCTTACATGCTGAGGCAGGCCCCCGAGTTTTTTCGGCGTGATGCGTTTCGGATTAAATTCCGGACTTATCAACGGCAGGCGGCAGTGTTGGCGCGGCATCCATACGAGGGAATTCCCGGGGAGGTGCGCGATCTATTGTTGGCATTTTCCGAATTAAGCCGCTTGTCCTACGTGGATCGGGTGAGATTTCTTTGGAACCATCGGGTTTTGAAAACCGGGGTGCTGAGGAACGTTGCGCTTCTGGCCCGGATATAACCACTGCCATGATTTCGATTATCGTAGTCGCCTACCGGTCGCGGGGTGAAATCGACGCCTGCCTAGCGTCACTGCCTCGAGAGAGTCTCGGGCATAAAGTGGAAGTGGTCGTGGTGGATAACTCGATGGATGTGGATGGCACGGCCTCATTCGTTCGATCGGTGCACCCGCATGTTCTCGTGATTGTGCCGTCCCAGAATTTGGGTTTTGGCCGAGCGAACAATTTGGGCTACAGGCGCACTTCCGGAGAAAATGTGCTCTTTCTCAATCCGGATACCGTGTGTAACGGCGAGGCGTTGGCGCATTGTTTGCACCGCGTATGCACAGAGCCCGGGATCGGCCTGATTTCGCCCAAGCTGGTGATGGCCAATGGCTCGATGGATCTCGCTTGCCGGCGAAGCATCCCGACTTTTTGGGATGGATTTTGCCGTGCGAGTGGATTGGCGATGCGGTTTGGCGATCGTGCCTGGGCCGCAGGATACAATCTCACTCATTTACCGGAAAACGGCACTTATGACGTGGGTATGATAAATGGCGCTTTTATGCTGGGTCGTCGCGCGGTTTTGGATGAGATCGCCGAACCGGGTGGGGCTATTTTTGACGAGCGGTTCTTTATGTATGGAGATGATATCGATCTGTGTATCCGGGTTGGCCGGTCGGGCCGACGGATCGTATATGACGGCACCCGAAGCATTATTCACCTTAAGGGAGTCAGCGTGGCCAAGGAGTTCCAAGCCATGTCAGCGGCCATCTTCGACGCCAATCGCGATGTATACCTCAAGCATTTTGGCATGACTCGGCTTTCCCGCTGGAAATGGCGTGCGGCGTTTAACGCATGGAAGTGCGTGGCGCGGGTGCGCGCATGGGTGCGGGGAGGAAGTCGCGTGCAGCCTCAGTAAGTGTTTTTCCAGCGGGCAAAGGTCAGGCCCATAATCTGCAGGTCGAGCCAGATGCTCCAGTTTTCGATATAATAAATGTCGTGCTGGATACGGCGGGCGAGGTGGTTGCCACCGCGCAGGCCGTTGATCTGCGCCCAGCCGGTCATGCCGGGCTTCACGAGATGGCGCGGCAGGTAATGCGGGATTTCCCCCGCGAGGTGCTCGACGTGATGCGGACGTTCGGGGCGCGGGCCGACCAGGCTCATGTCTCCGCGGAGGACATTCCAAAATTGCGGCAACTCATCGAGGTTCCAGCGGCGCAAAAACCCACCGATGCGCAACAGGCGTGAATCCCCGGCGGGCGTGCTGACGTTGAGGTGGTCCGTGGCGTGGGCGTCAGGCTTCATGCTGCGGAGCTTCCACAGCGTGAAATGGCGTCCGCCCGCGCCCATGCGGGTTTGCGAAAAAAACACCGGACCGTGGGGAGACTCGCGCTTGATGAGCAGCGCGATCACGGCCACCACGGGGATCGACAGCGCGAGGCCGATGAGCGCGCCGGCGGTGTCGAGCGCGCGCTTGAGGGCGCGGTTGAAGAGGCGATTGATGGCGAGTTCTTCGACGCCGAGCACGGGCAGGCGACCAATCGTTTGAAGGCGAAGGCCGCTGACCAGAATTTGAAACGAGGAGGGGACGATCTTCCACTCGACGAAGGACTTTTCGCAGGCTTCCACGATGGTGTGGAGTTGGTCGCGCGGGAGGTCGGTGCGCGCGGCGATGAGCACGTCGATTTGATGACGACGCAGGATGTCGCGCAGGCCGTCGGTCGCGCCGAGCGCGGGCAGGTCGGCGGGCGCGGGTTCGCCGGGCAACGTGATCACGCCGGCGAAGGCCAGTGGGTGCGCGGTTTGCGTGGTGAGATCGGTGACGAGGGTGCGGGCTTCGTCGTTCCAGCCGAGAATGGCGACACGCTGGCGAAGCCGGCCGACAAGCACGGGGCGGGTGAAAAATCGGTAGGCCGCGCTGCGCCAGACGAACATGAGCCCTAGCAGGATCACGTAGGACAGAATGACAAACCACCGCGAGATGGGTGGCTGGAACTTGAGCACGAGCGAAAGTCCGAGATAGGCGACCAGCCAGAACGTGGTGCCTTTGATGATGAGGTTAAGGGCCTGGAACTTACGAAGCAGCAGGCGTTCTTCGTAGAGGTTGAGCTGCGCGTAAGCCGCGATGAGGAAGGCGGTGCCGAGCAATAGCAGCGGCAGGTAGGCGCGATAATGCGCGTCGGGCACGTCCAAGCCGATGCTGCCGATCGGAGTCGCGTAACGCAGCCAATAGCCGAGGGAGAGTCCGCCAAAGGCCACGAGGGCATCGCCCATCACCAGAAAGGAGGGGAGGATGACTTTGCGCAGGCGGGCGGATTCGACCATGGTGGAGTAGCGGGTGGGATGGCCGCAAAAAGGCGTGGAAAGCGCAAAAACAAACTTACCTGGACGAAGGGGAATTCAGGACGAGATCGAGTAACACCTGTCCGCGTATCCATCCGAATCCAGGGACGAGGGGGCGCAGGTCCGCCGGCAGGATGACTTTGGCCTGAATATTGAAATCCACGGGGTGCACGCCTTCGGGATGACCCATGAGCACGCCGTAACCGGTGCGGAGGCGACGATAAGGAGCACCCATCGCCACGGGCGCGTCGAGTTCAGCCCACGGCGATTTCATGGAGCGGGCGGAAAGCGTCTCGGTGGCCAGCGCGTGAATACGAGGCCGCAGGTCGTGGAGCGGTGGTTGACCCCAGATTGGCGACCAGGCAGCGGTGGGATCGAGCAGCCATTCGGCCGCAAACGCGCGGACTGCGCCGTCTGTATCGTTAAGACGAATACGCGCTAATCCGAGTCCCAGATAAACCGCGCCGCGCTGCGGAGCGAGATGGGCGGACCTTACGAAATGCGCGGCGGAGGCGGCCGGATCGGAATCGAGGAGGAGCCATCCCAGATTATAGTGGGCGTATTCGAGGTCGGGATTTGCGATGAGGGTGCGTTCCAGTAGGGCAATGGCCTCTTGCCGCGAGGCGGCTTGGGGATCTGCGAATGGGTGGCCGGTGACCAAGTGGGCCGCGAGCAGGTGGGCGTAGTAAGGATCATGCGGAGTCGTGGCGACCGCCCGGCGAAGTGAGCCGACGTAGCCCTCCCGGTTGCCGGCAGACGCTTGATCGAGGGCCTCGGCAAACGCGGAACGTGCGGCGAGATCGCGCACGGAACCCATGAGGGCGGGAATAAGCAGCAGTCCGCCTCCCAGAGCGACCACGCCGGGCAGTCGGACGGTGGTGGTGGGACCGGGTTGTGTCGCCCAGGCGGTTAGGTGGGCGGCGGCGAGCACCGCGAAGATGGGCGTGGCGAACGGATGATCGAAGAGCAGCACCGTTGCGCTGGCGGCCAGGCCGGATGTCAGCGCGATGCGTTCCGGCGTCCACGGTGTGGAGCGCATGCTTCGGACGATGGCGGCGACGATAACCCCGCCGGCAAGCAGGCCGGCGAAGCCCAGGGTTGCCCAGAGTTGCGCGGGCGTGTTGTGGAGTTGGACAACATTATCAGCCGTGCCCGGCAGACCGCCGCGAACCCTCGGGAAAACATGCGGAACGGCGCCCGCGCCCCAGCCAAGGATCGGGCGTTCGGCACCGAGACGAAGCCCGCCGACGATCATGGCGGTGCGCTGGTCGTTGCTCTCGCGAGCGGCCTCGCTCCAGCTGCCTTTGATCACGAGTTCCCGGAGGCGTGCGTTGGAGGCAATGGCTCCTCCTGCCAGCATTAGAGCAAGTGCAGCGAAGATCAAAAATCGTCCGCGTTGAAGGAGGATAATCGCGGCGGCGCAGGTGCCGCCTGCGGCCAAGGCGAGCACGGCACCGCGACTTTCGGATGAAGCCGCGATCACCACGCCGAGGATCGAGCCCAAAACGAAAAGGATGCGCAGGCGTCCCGTTTCGCGGACGGCGCCGGCGGCGAGCCAGGTGGCGGCGAGCACCGCCACGCTCCCCGTGATATTGGCGTGGCCGAAAGGTTGGGCGTTGCGCGAGCCGGGGTTCGCGAGTCCGTTCCAAGGTTCCAGCCACAGCAAAAGACTTACGATCAGAACGGTTCCGATCATCAGTCCGCTGATGCGCCATGTGCGCGTGGCGGTGGCGGGTTGAAGCGCCGGAAGTAACGCAAATGGCAACGCGCACATGCCGAGCACGGGCAGCAGGTGAGGCAGCACCGCGCCGCGCAACGGGCTGGTCAGGGCGGATGCCGTGGCGGTGACTGCGAGAAGCCCGAGTCCCGCATCCAGTAATCCGCCGAAGCGGGCGTGGGGACGATTGCGAGCCAGTCGATACAGCGCACAGGCGATGGGCAGAATCCATCCGGCTGCGGCGTATCCGGCCCACGGCCATGCCTGCAACCGGGTCGTTGACGGTGGAAATACGCTCAGGCCAAGTAGCAACGTGCAGGAGATCGTGGCGGCGAAGGCCGGGAAAATGCGGGCGGTTGGTTGGGTGGTGGGCGCGGGGGACGTCACTTTGAAGCGGACGTTGGCGGGACGGCTGTGAGAGCGAAAGCCCAAACCGGCCCGGCGCTTGACGGTGGCGGGCGGGGGAGGGAAGTTCATCGCATGAAACGAATCACGTCGGCAACGCGCTGGATGCTCCTGGCGGGCATCGCAGTGGGCGGGCTGATGGCATGCGCGCTGGCGTGGTGGTGGTTGCAGAGTCGCGGTTATGGCGCACACCAGGCCTTTGATTGGGTGCTGGCGCAGGTGCGCTCACTCGGGCCGTGGGCGTTTTTCATGTTGATGGCACTGCTGCCGGCGATGGGGGCGCCACTCTCCTTGTTTACGCTCACGGCGGGGCCGTTGTTCGCGCCGGCTCTGGGCCTGCCTCTGGTGACGCTGCTGGCATTGGTGAGCCTGGCTGTGAATCTGGCGCTTACCTACGTGCTGGCGCGGTGGCTTTTGCGGCCTTGGGTGGAACGGCTGTGCGCGTGGCTGGGCTTCACCCTCCCTGCCGTGGCGGAGGCCGATCAACGCGCCTTGGTGATTTTGGTGCGCGTGACACCGGGGACGCCTTTCGTGCTGCAAAGCTATCTCCTCGGCATGGCTAAGATCCCGCTCGCGACGTATTTTGTGATCTCGTGGGTGGTGGCCTCCTTGTATGCCTGCGCTTTCATTTTGTTTGGAGACTCGCTCGCGCAGGGGAATGGCAAAATGGCTGTATTAGCTGTGAGTCTATTGGTCGTCTTTGCCGTAGGAGTGCGCTTTATCCGCTCCAAAATGAAACAGAAGAAGGCAGTTGAGGGAATGGGGTTGGGTTAGGTGGGGAGTTTTAGGGAAATTTGATTGTATTTTTAGGGAATTTGGAGATTGTGAGGGGATGAAAGTCACGGTTGAACTCGATGATGCTACTTTGGCGGAGCTTCTGGCTGCGACCAATGAGCGGAAAAAAGGACCGGCCGTGAGCAAGGCGGTAGAGGAGTTCCTAAAGCGGAAAAAAGCGCGTGAGTTCGGACGCCTCTTGATGGAAGGCGCCTTCGATTATCCGATCACCAACGACGAGGTTGAGAAACAAGGGCTTTGAACGCGCCATGATTCTGGTGGATTCGTCGGTGTGGATCGAGGCGGCGCGGCGCGAGGGCGATTTGGCTACCAAGGTTGCCTTGCGTGCGGTGCTCGACGAATACGAGGCTGCGTTGTGCGCTCCGGTGAAACTGGAGGTGATGGGGGGCGCGCGACGGGAGGAGCGACGGGCTCTGGAGGCGTTTTTCTCGTGCCTGCCTTATCAGGAGTGTCGGGAGTCGGACTGGACGGCGGCCAAGGAACTGGCGTGGAAGTTGCGCGACGCGGGGCACACGCTGCCTTGGAACGACCACTTGATCGCGGCGATCGCGCGAGGGCGGGCGGTGCGGGTGTTCGCGCGGGATGCGCATTTCGAGACCTTGGAAACACTCGGCGTCATCAGGTTGTATCGTCCGGGCTACGGTGGCAGGTTCGCCCCCGATGAAGGGTGATCGCATGGAAAACGTCATGGAAACCGAGGGCGGCGCGCGCATCGAGAGCGTGAGCGAGTTCACGCGACGCGTGAAGGTCGTGCTCGAAACCCAGGTGAGTCCCGGCTGGGTGCGCGGCGAGGTATCCAATCTCAGGTTACAGGCGAGCGGGCATGTTTATTTTTCGCTCAAGGATGCGGGCGCCCAGTTGTCGGCGGTGATGTTCCGTGGCGACGCGGCGCGTCAGGACGTGAAGCTGCGCGACGGGGCGCAGGTGCTGGTTTACGGGGAGATTTCGGTTTATGAGGCGCGGGGCAATTATCAGCTTATCGTGCGCGCCGTGCTCGAAGACGGGGTGGGGCGCTTGCAGAAGGAGTTCGAGGCGCTCAAGCGTCGGCTGGCCGACGAGGGATTGTTCGCCGCCGAGAACAAAATCGCGATTCCCGCGATGCCGCGGACGGTGGGCTTCATCACCTCGGCGACGGGCGCGGCGGTGCAGGATTTTTCGCGAATTCTCATTCGACGTGGCTGGCGCGGTCGCGTGGTCGTCTTGTCCACGAAGGTGCAAGGCGAAGGAGCGGCAGCCGAGATGGCGGCGATGGTGCAGTATGCGGACGGGCTTCGCCGCGGAATGACCAATGACGAATGTCGAATGTCGAATGAGGCGGAGGTCGGAGTCGGGTCTACGAGAGCGGAGGAGCCGTTTTTTGACCTGCTGGTGATTGGACGCGGCGGTGGTTCGCTGGAAGATTTGTGGGCGTTCAACGAGGAACCCTTGGTGCGCGCCGTGGCGGCATGCCGGTTGCCGATCATCTCGGCGGTGGGGCACGAGATCGATTTTACGTTGTGCGATTTTGCGTCGGACTTGCGGGCGGAAACGCCGAGCGCGGCGGCGGAGCTTATCTCCAGCTGCTTTGTGGCGGCGGCGGACAAAGCCCGGCGACTCGAAGAAGATTTAAACCACCACGTCGGCGTGGCGTTGGAATCGGCGGGAGAACGGCTGGATCATGCGCGTTCACGACTGCGGTTGCTCGCCCCGTCGGCGCAGATCGAGCGTGGCTACCTGCGACTCGACGACATGGCCAACCGGTTGTCGTCGGCGCTCGGCGCCACGGTGCAGGGGCGGCGGCAACGCTTGACGGAAGTCGCGTCGCTGTTGCGCGAGCGGTCTCCCCAGCGACGCGTGGAGTCGGAGTCGCAGCGGCTGCTGGCGTTGTGGAAGCGGTTGCAGGCGGCGAGTCCGGCCTCGGTGTTAAATCGGGGCTTTGTGATCATGCGCGACGAAGCGGGGCGACCGGTGCAAACCAAGGCGGTCGTGCAAAAAGGCCAGCGACTGGCCGCCGAATTTTCCGATGGCACCGTGCCGGTAAAGGCGGAGTAGGGGCTCTCGACTCGGCTCGACTCAGCCCAGCCGGCGACGGAAGAGCGCGACGGCCATGCCGAGAGTGAGGTGGGCGAGTTCGGCGTCGTAGCGCAGTCCCTCGTCGCGCAGGAAGGCGTGGGCGCCGTTGAATTCGTGCCAAGTGAAATTCGCGCCGGCGGCGGCGAGCGCGGCGTAGATCTTGGCGCGGCCTTCGCCGGGGACGTGGGGGTCTTGGCGGCCCCAGATCATCATCAGCTCGCCCTTGATGTCGGGAATGCGTGCGAGGGAGTCGTCGGCTTTGCCTTTGCCGAGGCTGCCCTGATGGATGTCGGTGGCGTAGAAACACGTGGTGGCGGCGACGTCGGGCAACATCGCGGCGCGGAAGGCGAGGTGTCCGCCGAGGCAGATGCCCATAGCGCCGACGCGACCGTTGCCGGCGTCGTGATTTTTTAGATACGCGACGGCTGCGCGGGCGTCGTCGTCGTAGCTGGCGAGTTCTTTGGCGTATTTGAGTTCGTTGCCTTTATCGGCGCCCGGTTGATCGTAGGCGAGCACGGTGCCGGCGGGTAGGAACTCGTGGTAAACTTCGGGCACGGCGACGATGAACCCGTGGCCGGCGAGAAACGCCGCGGTGCGCCGGATGGGTGCGGTGATCTGGAAGATCTCCGAATACAGCACGATGCCGGGATGGCGGCCTTCGCCGGTGGGGCGAAAAACCTGCGTGCGCATAAGGCCACGGGCGGTGGGGAGGTCGACGAATTCCGGTTCGCGAATGGTCATGGGCGGTGAGCGCAACAGGCCTGCTCGCGCTTGGCAACCTGCTCCATTTTGCCCAACGTCCAATCCCATTTGTCACTTATTAAGTGACAAATGGGATTGGGCTGGGCGGAGAACGATCAGGGTTCAGGGTTTGCGAACGCCTTCTCGGGTGTGCGTTGATGACGCGCATGTCTTCCCCGTCCGCACCCAACATCCTGTGGATCGTCACCACGCAGTGGCGGGCGCAGGCGTGCGGTTACGCGGGCGATGTGAACGCGCGCACGCCGAATCTCGATGCGCTGGCGGCGAGCGGCGTGAACTACGAGCAGGCCGTGACGCCGCATCCCTTCGGTCCGTTCGCGCGCGCGGCGCTGCTCACCGGCGTGCGGTCGCCGGAGAATGGAGTGCGCGATTATTACGATCCGCTTCCGTCGGGCGCGCGCACGATTGCGCATGAGATGAACGAGCGCGGCTATGCCACGGCGTTTTTCGGCAAGTGGCACCTGGCGCAACGCGACCCCGCCGCGCCGTTGGTCGGCGAAACCCACGCGAAGATGGTCGTGCCTTCGGAGGCTCGGGGAGGTTTCAGTTTTTGGGAGGGATTCGAGAGCGGGTTTTTGATCAATGATCCCTGGTTGCATGGCACGCGTTTGCCGGACCCCGTGCAGTTTCCCGGCTACCAAAGCGACGTGGTGTGCGGGCGCGCAGAAGAATGGCTTTCGCGGGAGCGAGCCGCTCCGTGGTTTGCGATTGTCAGTTTGGAAGCGCCGCATCCCCCTTACGACGCGCCCGCCGCCGGAATCGAAAAACGCGCCCTGATTTTGCCCGCCAGCGTGCCGCCGTCCGCTGCCGAAAAAGCGGCGCGTGAACTCGCAGGTTATTACGCGCACATCGAGGCGACGGACCGCGCGATTGGCCGCTTGGTGGCAACGCTTCGGGAAGACGTGATCGTGGTGTTCACCTCGGTGCATGGCGATATGCACGGGGCGCACGGGTTATTTCGGAAGGGCTGGCCCCACGAGGAAAGTGTGCGCGTGCCCTTGCTCGTGCGAGGGGCCCCGGGTGGAGCGGCCGGCATGCGCTCCGACGAAGCGGTCTCGCTCATCGACCTGCCCGCGATGACGCGCGCCTGGGCCGAAGACTGTGAATGGGTTTGCCCGCGTGAGCGGGCGGAGATTTCCATGCCGAGTGTAGTCGCGCTGCCGAATCAATGCGACCGGGTCTGGAGTGGCTGGCGTTCGCCGATGCGGAAGGAAGTTTTTAACGCCGACGGTTCGCCGTGGCTCCGGTTTGATCTCTCCAGCGATTCGGCAGAGATGCATAATCTGGCCTGATCAAAACCTGGCGGAGGGGGGGGCTGCGTTCGAGCTGGATACGGGCAAGATGGCGACGTCGGAGCGAGTTTGACTGGCAAAAAACGCCGCGCCCGGAGAGGGCGCGGCGTGATTCTTTCAAGAGCGATCAGCCGGGGGCACGTCAGGGGGCGGTGGGGGACATCCGCCAATACTGGTTCAGCGCGCCCACGTAGTCCCACTGGTGAACGATTGCTCCGTCGGCGGTGCTGGGGCCTTCGACATCGGCCACCTTGCCGCTGTGGACAGCAGTAAGCCGGAAGTAGCCGTCGCCGATCGGGATGACGGTCCACTTCTGGTTGTTCACGTTCACCCAATCCCAGAGGTTGAGATCGCTGCCGTTGGTATTGTTGTTTCCCGACACGTCCGCCACCCGGCCGCTGGCCACGCCGGTGATCTTGTATTGGCCGTTGCCGAGGTGAGCGAAGGTCCACTTCTGCTCGTCGCCGCCGTTATAGCCCCATTGGACGAGCTTCGTGCCGTTGGCCGTGCCGCCGTTCGAGACCGCCATCACTTTGTTGCTGTAGCGGCTGACAACGTTGTAGGTGCCGTCCGGGATCGTGCGTCCGCTGTCGCCATACAGACCAATGTCGGAGATTGCCACGCCGGCGGCACCGTTATTAGCGGTAATTTCAAGCCGGTAGAAACGATAGGCCGTCGTGTTGCCGATATCGTAGGTGTTCGTCGCCATCCGGATCGCGAAGGTCTGATTGCTGGCCGAGGCGAGCCAGGTCCAGCTGCTGCCGTCTTGGGAGCCGCGGAGGTTCCAGCTTACCGGGTCGCGATTCGCCACGTCGGCGCAGGAAACCGTGTAGCGCTTGACGACCTGCGCATTGCCCGAGCCGAAGTCATACTGGATCCAGCCGGTGGGCGAGTTGTAGCCATACCACTTGGAGCCCGGGTCGCCATTAAACGCATCGTCGGAGCCTCCTACCTGGGGGCCGGTGTTGATACTCGCCGACGTGGTGCCACCAAAGGCAAGGTTGACCATCGGCGAGGTAATTCGAGCGGCGGGGAACGAGGCCGAGGTGCCGTTGCCGGCGGAGTTTACGGCGCGGACCGCGTAGTAGTAGGTGCCCGAACCCGCCGATGTATCCACATAGCTGGTCGTGGACGCGGAGAGACCGCTGGCGATCGTGCTCCAACTGCTGTTATCAGGGGAGCGGAGCACCAGATAACTGGTGGCGCCGAAGGACGGCAGCCAGCGCACGGTGATGTCTCTGCCCGAACCGACGGCGAGCACGCCTTTCGGGGCGTATGGAGTTGTCACAGGGCCGCCGCTTCCACCGGTGAACGCCACGTGGTCAAAGGTGGCAGTCTGGGCCGTCGTCGTGCCGCTGCAGAGGAACAGGCCGATATAAATGGTGGACGGCAAATTGCCGTAATAGGAGCAGGTCACGGGCGACCAACTGGTGCCATCCACCGAAACGAAGGTGGTAATCTGCTTCCCCAAGCGCTCAATCTTGAGCCAGTAGGGTAATGCCGGTGCGGGGTCCCACTGGGTCCCGCGGTCGTCATATCCGGTCCCTCCCCAGTTTTCGGTCCAGCCCCGCATGAAGGCTTCCATCGCATTTGTGCTCGATGAGCCCACCCAGGAAACATCGACAAAGGCGCGCTGCGAAGTGGTGGCGTTCAGAGAGTCGCGGATCATCAACCCAGTCTTGCCCGCTTGATTTCCGGAATTTGTGAATGACACGACCCTGGCCACCATGGCGCAGTCGCCGGTCATCGTTGTGTAAGCATACTGGGCGTCGTCAGTCGTATCGTTCCAGACCGTATTCCCGAGGCCGCTCAGCGTCCACGTGCCATTCGCATAAGAGAGGCTGCGGCCCGTGGTCTGGGTGCCGAGGGTGGTCAAGGTCAAGCCGCTCGAGGCCAGAGAAACCCCCGGAAAAGTGGCCGGCGACACGGTGGCGGTCGTGTAGTCAGCCGTCTTGGCATACATCCAGTTCACGAGATCAACGTGCTGATCCTGAAGTTTCCGATCAATCCAGGGGGTGGGGAGGTTCTTGCGGTTCTTGTAGGCGTTTTGGAGGATGTAAAAGGCGGCGCGATTGCCGGCGTAGGGTCCGGCCGCATTGCTCAGCCACTGCGAATCAATGGAGCCGAAAGGAACGTAGGGATTGTCGGTGGCGTAGGTGTTGCGAGCGAAGTATTCGCCGCAGGCCAGCAGGCGGTTGTCCAATTCGCCGAAGAGGTCCACACCTTGTTTCCAGGCGCATTCGGCAACGAATACCATGCCCAAAAGGTTGCCATAGGCATGGCCCGCATCGCGGCCCGTCTCGCCCATCTGGCCGGTGGGCAGGGTATCCCTCAGGCCGGAGCCATGGAAGGTGCGATACATGGTGAGGATGTGGTTGAACTTGGTGGTGTCGTCGCAGAAAAGGGCGACGGCGATACCGGCCTCCATATAGATGTTACCTTTGTTGCAGGGACCCATCACGTTCGGCCCGCCAGTAGGCGGCCAGAAAACATTCGAGAAGTAGTTCTTGACCGCGGTCGTGTCGGAGGCTGTCCAGCCGGGCCACGTGCCCCGCAGGATGCTGGCGCCGCCGCCCCAACGGTAGGCGTAGTCGCCAAGGTCGAGGCCGGCTTCATTGCCACTGAAGCTTGTATGCGTATTCGCCCACGCGAGGAGGATGTCATGCGCTTTCTGGGCGTAGTTGCTATCGCCGGTGAAATACCACATGACCGCCAGATTATACACGGCTTGCATGTCATTCCGCCATGCGCCGAGGTTTGCGTCGTAAGACCCCGCCCGGCTGACATTCGCGAAGGGGCCGTTCATGGTATAGGTGAGCTGGGACTTCGGGTCACCCGCAAGCACGACGTAGCCCTGTTTCCAAGGCTGCTTGTCGAGGTTGTCCTTGATGGTGGCCAGCTCTTCGGCGGTGTTCGGAATGCAGGGGTGGGTGTAGGCGCGGGCTTGGGGTTGTCCGAACGCCAGCAGGAGCACGGATGCTCCGAGGGTCATAACTGAGTTTATACGTTTCATGGGGTGGGGAGATGGATGTTTTCTGCGGCCCTCGAGGGCTCGGCGTGCATGGCGTTTGGCACCAGTCATCCGGGCAGGGCGGGGGCACTTCTGTGCCCGTGCTGGGGTTAGGACGAGATAACGTCAGCGTGGTGGCTGACGGATCGAAGCGCGCTGGCCAAAGCCAGAAGGTGGGGGATGACGACGCGCGGGGGAGGCGCGAGGCCGAAGGGGGGCCGCAGGCGTTTCAGCGGTTAATGTGGGGATTTGGGGAGGATGGAGCCGTCGGTCGCGACGGCATTCCGGGGTGGGGTGGACGAAGGGGTGCATGCGAGCGTGGTGACGACTTTTCTTCTCGCAAGCGGGCGCGCGTGCACCGTGGTGCATCGTTTGGCCAGGATTGTGCAGTTGAGCGCGGAGAGCCCGGTGCCTCGCTCCGCAAGAAAAGCCGGCGGTATTTCACTCCGACCCCTCGGCTTCACGCCTTGGGCTGCATGATCCCGGCTCAACGGCCGGGAAGACTGGCGCCGTCCACCCAGCGGCCTTCGATGAGGATCTCGTGGACGAGGGGCGGCAAGCCGCGCTCCTGGCGGAGGAGGAGCGAGGCGAGGAGGCGGAAGGCGCTGCGCCCGATCTCCTCGGAGTTTTGATCGATGCCGGCATCGATGCCGCCGCTGTCGAGCACGCTGAAGGCGGCGAGGCCGACGTCTTGAGGCACGCGCAGGCCAAGCCGGGCAAGAAGGGACGGAAGCTTTTGGTAGTCCGTGAGGATGGCGTCGGGGAGGTGGGCGCGCAGCCAAGCCTCAAGGCGGAGGGCGGCCGCGGTCTTGTCATCGACCGGGAGCTGAAGCGGGGGAATGTCACACGCGGGGTCCTCCTGCATGCGCGCGAAGAAATAGCCGGCGGCGAAGAGCGTGGTGGCTCCCTCGGAGATGGCGAGGCCGACGCGGTGGTAGCCTTTTCCCCTCGCGCGGCGGAAGGCGAGGACTCCGTTGTGGACTTGGTTGCTGGTCACGAGATGGGTGCGGGGCACGAGGACGGAGCGGCCAAACCGGACCAGGGAAAACTCCTCCCACGGGAAGCCGGTCCAGTCGAGGCGGTGGGCACCGTGGGGAGGAATGAGGATGCCGCGAATGTCGCGGGCGCGGAAGATCTCGGCGAGACGAGCGGCGGACATGTGTTGGTTGAGGACGAACTCGGTGAGGCGGAAGCCGGCGTTTTCCGCCTCGGAGGCGGCGCCGCGCCAGTAGAGGTCGAATTCGTGAAAAGCGCGCAGGCTTCGGGGGGAGGGCCAGCCATTGATCCACGCGAGTTCGGCCCCCACCGGGCTTTCCTGTCGGCGTTGCCGATAGGACACGAGGGCGGAGAGCATGGGGTCCGGCCGGTAGTGGAGTTCGTGGGCCAGGGCGTGCACCTGGTCCCTCATCGCAGGGGTGATGCGCGGGTCGTTGCGCAAGGCGCGCGAGACGGTGCTGTGGCTGACGCGGAGCCGGCGAGCGAGGTCGCGGATCGACACGCTCTTGGCCACCGGGCTTTCGTCAGGAGATGGGGGGATCGGCGGAGGCGGGGTGGCGCCTGGGGATGGAGGCGGGGTGGGGTCGGGAAGCATGGGGAACCTAAAAAAGGCGGTTCATGCCGTGCACAGGCGGAGGGAGTGGTGCAGAAGGCAGGAAAGGAGCCTGAACAAAAAAAGTCGAAACGAAGCTTCGCAGCTTTTGTAAGGCGATGGCAGTTGCGATCCGGGAGGTGGTCGCATTTCGAAATGGCGATGATCGATTCGACCGCAGCGCAGCCTTTCAAAAACTCCCTGCCCTCCCGGGCAGGGCTACCTCGCCAGACGTAGCCCGCTGCGGAAGCAGCGGGACTGCACCACAAACAGGCCACGAGTTTATTTGAACCGCTCTAGGGCGTGTTTGGGAAATGAATTCTCTCCGTAGGCGGCGAGCTTGCTCGCGCTCCGAACGCGCCTGCAAGCAGGCGGCCTACCTCTGCCAAACAGGCC
>Ga0307409_100000010_pt1 | contig 66258 bp, 78 predicted proteins | sample 322Ometagenome_2_FD_203888 | JGI IMG/M metagenome (GOLD analysis project Ga0307409, IMG submission 203888) | Maize rhizosphere microbial communities from greenhouse at UC Davis, California, United States - 322HYB-O-2 | ecosystem: Host-associated > Plants > Roots > Rhizosphere > Soil | place... | reverse complement strand
CCGTAGCCCAGAGCAGAACCGGTGATGTTCAGGCGCGACGGTCCTCCACCCGCTCCGCCAGCTCACGCAGGGTTCTTTCGAGGCCCTCGAGCCGTTCCTCTTCGGTGCGATGCCATTCGCTGTGGATCGTCACTTTGTCTGCAGCGACGATCGTGCCGCACACATCCCAGCCCACGGTGCCGCCAGGAACGTCAGTCATGTTCTGAGCGTGGCGCGTGTCGGTTACCGAGTCAACGGCCGAAGATCGGCGCTGCATCTGAGGATTGACACGAGACACCACACCTATTGCCGACTATTCGGCTAGGTTTTCTTCCGTGACGGTTCTGGTCGATGTTGATCTTCCTCGTTATGAGAACGCCGAAGTGGTGGTCTCCGCTCCAGACGCTGGTCCAGGCAACTGGGCTGGTGGCGCCAGTTGTGTACTGGTGAACGGAGTTTTCTGGCTGGCGTACCGCATCCGCCGACCGCTCAACTCGGGCCGAGGGGTCGGCGTTGTCGTCGCGAAGTCGCGCGACGGAGTCGATTTCAAGCCGGTATGCGAGGTGGGGCGTGAGGCGTTCGGCGCTGCCTCCCTTGAGCGCCCGGCAATCTTGTCAACTGATCATGGATGGCGTCTCTATCTCAGTTGTGCCACACCCAGCTCTAAGCACTGGTGGATCGATGCACTGGACGCTGAACGGCCAGAGGACCTGGCATTTGGTGATCGCCACACGGTGCTTGCGGGTGATGATCAATGGGCCGTCAAGGATCCGGTGATCATCCGAGATGCGCAACATTGGCAGATCTGGGTGTGCTGCCATCCGCTTACCGAGCCAGGGCAGGAGGACCGCATGATCACCAAGTACGCAACCAGTGCGGACGGCCTCCATTGGCGTGATCATGGCGTAGTCTTCTACGGCACATCAGGCAGCTGGGATGCACGTGGCACTCGGATAACGGCGATCTTGAACAAGGACCCGCTGACGGTGCTCTACGACGGGCGCGCTACCGCAGCGGAGAATTGGTTCGAGCGAACCGGCCTGGCTCGAGAGCATCATGGAGCGCTTGTGCCGGTCGACGACCATCCAGTCGCAGAGTCTCCGGACGGTGACGGCTCACTTCGCTATGTGAGTGCAGTGGCATTGCCCAACGGCCGGACGCGGTTCTACTTTGAAGCCGCCCGCCCTGATGGGTCGCATGATCTGATGACCTGTATTTGATCAAGTCTTGTTGATCAAGACTGAGCGGCTTGAGTCCGCTCCGCGAAGGAACCACGACCAGCGGCGGATCGCCAGTCTTCGAAGGACTCACCCAGCGTCTGCTCCAAGATCGCGATGTCATCGACGCAGTCGCCGAGGAGCGTCGTACGCTGCTCCGGCGCAAGCTTCGGCCGCTGGCTCGGGCCGCCGTGTTGCAAGAGGCCAACCAACGGTTTGCTAACCCGTCGCCAGACCTGCGGCGGTGCGTAGCGAGCAGCTGATGCCCCACCGCGAATCACACGGCCCAGCACTGAGGCTCGTACGCCGGGCTCCACAAATGGTCGAGCATTGTCGGGCGGAATCCTGCTCACATGATCTTCAGCGATGCCTAGAAAACGCGCGACACGTTTGAGCGTCTTGTCCGGATGCGACACCAGCTGCCAATACCGAAGTACGAAGACCCGTTCCCGCGCTACCAGCCGAAAGAGATCAGCAAGCTGTTCGCCGTACGCGCCGAGCCGCCGGTAGTGCCAGAACGGCGCCCAACCAGCCGCGACTCGATGATCTTCGGCATGCCAGGCTTCCACGAAATCGGGGATTGACTCCAGGCCCTCGACCCATAGATGCATCCAATTGGAGTACGCGCGATCGATTGGATCTCGCACGATGACGATCAACTTGGCGTCCGGAAGCTCTTCTGCGATCCGACGCCGGGCACCCGGCATATAGAGATAAAAGGGAGTGCTTTCCAGCCGTAGCGCGTCATCCGAAGCCCCAAGAAACAGCGCCTCATAATCGGCTCGCCGCCAGATCCATTCCTGATTGCTGTGGGCGTCACCCGGTCCGCGGTACGACGGCGGCGGAGCGTCCCAGCAGATGTAGTACTTGGGCTCCTTGACCGGCGATGCGTAGATCTGCGGATGCTGCGCCAGCGCTGCGTGCAGCGTACTCGTCCCGGCTTTCGGCGCACCAATGATCAACACGTCAGGGCGACATTCCCTAGCGGTCATGCAGGGATTCTATAGAGTTCTGACCGCCGGGCGCCCCGATTCCACCGCGAACAACACGGCAAAGACGACCACCAGCGCGGCCACCTGCGCCGCCGCTACCCAAAGTCCCAGGGCGATAGTTGCCAAGGCCGGGATAACAAAGAGGGCCCGCAGTCCCGGCTGGCCGATCCGCAACCGTTGCCGGAACCACGCATCGCTGATGAGGTAGAGCGCCACGCCACCGCCCAGGGCTATGGCGTGCCCAAGGGTGAGCGGCTCAAACGGATGGTGGGCGCCGCCCTCGAGCCCGGCGGCGACGGCGATCACACCGAGCAGTAGACCGAGATAAGCGTGACCGAACGCCTCGATTGCCAGCCGGCCGCGACGCTCCTGAGGTGCAGCGGTGAGCGCCTCCTCCGCCGCGGTGTCGTCGCCGCCGAAGTACGTCCACCACAGGCACGCGGATAGGGCCAGCCCGAGTACAGCAACCGCCGCCAGAGCCGGTCCCAGCGTGAGGTCGCCGAGCCCGAGCGCAAGTGCGATCAGCGACTCGCCGATGGCGATGATCAACACCAGCCCATGCCGCTCGACGAAGTGCGCTACGCCGATGTCGAAGCCGCCCGACACTCGTCGGTATAGAGACGCGAGCCACCACACCAGTGGCACCACAATCCACAGCACGAGCTGCGTGATGCCGCCAAGCGTTCCGCCGATCAAGATCAACGCGGCACCAGCAACGTTGAGCAGCCCAATCCGGACCAAGTGGGCTACCGAGCGCACGCGCTGCGTACGCGTAAACAGTGCGATATGGACCAGCACGACGACCGCGTACGCAAGACCGAACGCCAGTCCGCCGCCCGAGAACGCCCGAGGCACGGCCAGCGAGACAAGCAGGAATCCCGCCATCCCGCCAAGCAGCACCAGCCGCCGGGCTGCCGTCTTGGGCGCGACTGCATTCGTCAGCCACGCGTACCCGCCGTACATCCAGAAGATGATCGCGAGCATCACGGCAACCCGGAGCAGGTGCACCAGGTCCGGATCGTGCGCGAGCACCGCAGTGAGCTGGGTGATCGTGAAGACAAAGACAAGATCAAAGAACAGTTCGAGTGTCGAGACGCGTTCGATCACATCTGATCTGGTCGCTGTCACGCCCTGAGGTTCCTCTCTCCCGGCAAAGATCACGAGTGGTGCACCGCGTGGTGCCGAGCGAGTACGTCGAGGCCGAAGTCTGATGTGGGATCGCGCCATACCGAGTGAGCGTGGTTGGCGTTGTTCTGGGTGTTGTCCCACTCGATCAGGAGCCGGGGACCCTGCAGCCGGTAATAATGCGGCTCGCCGGGTGTGGTCGGTCCAGCCCAGGCGAAATGCACCCCATCCAAAGCCGCCTCGTCATAGCGGTGGAGCGGCGACGTCCCGGCAGGTGCCCGGTCCAGGTAAGTGGCGAGGAGGGCTCGTAGCAGCTCTCGTTGCTCGGGGTCGAACTCGGCCGCCGCTACGCCCCGCGGCTCGGTCGAGTACGCGACAACCTGTTGATCTGCATCAGTCAGCTCAGTCACCTCAGCGATGGCATCAGGCAACGACTGGCGCCGCGCCTGCTGTACCGGGTCGGGGAACCGGTCGTCGCGGTACATCCCAACAAGCGGAAGATCTTGATCACCGTCGCTGACATAGGTGAGGTTGACCGTAACGAAGTCGGCCGGGGCATTCGGCAACAAGATCGCGCGCGCGGCGAGCTCAGGCCGCAGCGACCGCACCAGGTCACGGCCGAGATCCTCGACGCTCGCGAGCGGGCGGTTCACGGCTCCTCCGAGCAGAGGTGAGGCGGCCGGATTCGTGCCAAGGAAGCACGGCGTCGTGGCGACAAGGGCTCCGTCCACGACGAGGTTGTTCAACGAGACGTGGTGCCCACCAAAACGCCAACCCCACAAACCTCTGTCGCCCGGCTCCCCGAACACGCGGAGGTAGTACATCCCAGGATCGCGGCCGCGTTCCCGATCGAAGTCGGCCCTGAACCCCTCAATGTAGTCGAGCACATTCTCTAGGCCCATGATCGTTGCGACCGTGACGTACGCGGCGGGGGAGAGGCCGGTCGATACCAGTCGCATTGCGGCCCGCTGCTGCGCGGGTCGCTGCTGATGCATCGTGAGGCCACCATGATCAGTCGGCGTATAGAACCAGCGGCGGCGTTCATTGTCTTCAACATCGTCGGTAGGAACGGCTCCCACACTGATCTTGCGCTGATCGGCGTTCAGGGTGTCCAACCACGCGCGGGCCGCTTCGGCCATCCGGGTTGCCGCCTCGCGGCGGGCGGCAATGTCATCGCTGATCATGCCCACATCGGCCATGCAGCGAATCTAACCGCTGCCCCAGGCGCGGGAGTCGCCGGGCGCGTCCCAGGGGGCGTTTCGCCGCACAGCCGTCAAGACGTTCACCCCGCCGAAGCCGGGATGCGGGGTCGAAACGTTCCCGCGGGAATGTCTACTGCTGCACCTCCCCGCCGGCAGCACCGCCGAAGCGGTCGGCGCCAGTGCTTGGCACACTGCCGACACCTGGACGCCAGGAACGCAGTGAGCCTCCGGTCAGCGGAATGACATTCACCATGCCGCTGGAGAACTCCACGTCATCTGGCACACCTACCAAGATCGAGCGCTCGCCGATGCCGGCCACAAAGCCGAGCCCTTCGCCGAAATGATCTCCTGCTGCTGCGGTGCCGTCGATTCCCGTCGAGTTCTGATCGTACGTCGCCTCGGCGCCAAGATCATCAACGGGGAAGATCTGCACCAGCCCAGTGTCGGAGGCTGCGCCATCTTCGAATGGTGCGCCCACTGCCAGCCGGGTCTTGGTGTCGCTCAAGCCGGGTGGCGCCAGCACGATGCGGCGCCCGAACTGATCACCTGCCTCGGCGACATCTGAGACATTCGCGATGTCCTGAGTCAGCCCAGTGCCCGGCGTGACCGTGGTGCCAGTGGAAGTGAAGAGCTGCACGCTCCCGGCATCCGCCGCGCTTCCGATGTCCTCGGCGGGGATGCCAACCGCCAAATGCGTCGTGCTGCCGGCCCGTACGCTATCCAAGACCTGACCGAAACCATCGTTGTTCTCCGGTGTGCCGGGAACATTTGAGCTGTTCTGGTCGTAGGCCTGCGCAGCCGTCGCTCCGGTGTAGAGATCGTTGATCACGGTGAACGCGCCGGCGTTGGTGATCGCGCTGGTACCCGAGCCCAAGTCCTCACCTGGGGTACCAACCGCGGCATCAACCCGGCTGGAGGTCCCAGCGATCCGTCCAAGCGTGATCGCTTCACCGAAGCGATCATTCGCCTCGGCGGCTCCCGGAATCCCAGCAGAGTTTTGATCAATAGCCCGCGGATCGTTGAGACCGGCAGTGAAGAAGCCAACCCATCCGGCGTCATTTACTCCGGACACATTGCCACCAGGAACGCCGACGGCGATCATGGGCAAGTCGGAGCCCAGCTCGTTCGAGGCGTCTATCGCGAATCCAAGTTGATCACCCGCTGCGGCCGTCCGCCCAAAGGAGCTCTGGGTCAGCTCGGTCGACGATTGACCATTGCCGAGCCCGCTCGACGAACCCCAGATGACTTGCGCCAGCCCGGAATCGGCCTGACCGCTGATGTCCTCGTACGGCGTACCGACCAGCAAGTCGGTGTAACCATCGTTATCAAGATCAGCAGCCGACACCGTGCTCCCGAACCGATCTCCGGCGGAGGTGGTATTGCCAACCTTGCCGGACCCCTGTACGAGGGTGTCGACCGATCCGCTGCCGATCGTGCTGCCGCTGCCGTACATCACGGTCACCTGGCCGGCGTCGGAAACACCTCCTGGGTCGGCGTACGGGTCGGCCACGACTGCATCGGAAGCTCCATCGCCGTTGAAGTCTGACGAGGCGCCCTTGACTGCCGGCTGCTGTTGAATCTTGATCATCTTTGCGATCGACGGAACGCCTGCGTCGTCGATGATGAAGAGCATGTAGTAGCCGGCTGGCGCGATGTTCGACGTCGCTGGAGCGGTGGCTGTGATCTTGCTGCTGGACGGGTCGAACGACAAGGGAACGTAGCGCTGTCCTTGATCTTGGCTGTGCGTTGCGGCGCCGAGGCGTACCAGCCCGACCTTGGCGATCGATCCAGCCTGATCGGTACTGATGTCGAAGTCTTCTCCATAGGTCGCGCTGCTGGGCGCGGAGTTGATCACCGGCCGGGTCGCCTTTTGCCCGCTGCCATCCTTCTTATATAGGTAGGGCGGCTCGAAGTACTCGATGTTCTTTTCCAGGTATCCCACGCTGACGCAGGAAGCGCAGACTCCGCCGCCGCCAGTGAGTACCCGACCGTCGGGAAGCAGCGTGGCGCTGGAGTGGTATTGGCGTACGCGGGCAGCGCTGGACAGGACAGTCCAGGCTCCGGTCGCTGGATCCCACCGCTCGGCGGCGAACACCGGGTTGTTGAGATCAACGTTCGCGTTGGTCGCTTTGCTCATTCCACCGGTCGCCAGGACACTCCCGTCAGCCAGAATGGTGAGGTTATGTTGCCGCCGCCCGACAGACATAGAGCCGGTTGGGCCAGCCGAGGTGGTGTCGCCTTTGACGGTGACCGTGACCGCCGTCTTGGTCGGAACGTGCGTTTGGCCGCCCTCGGTGATGTCGCCGCCACCAGCCACGAGTACCTCGCCAATGTCGTAGGTGGCGAAACCGCCGTAGGTGCGGTTGATGCTGTCGCGCGCTTTCGTGGCCGTGATGGCCCCTGTGCCGCTGGTGTCGATGGTGTTCATCTGCGTGACGGGACCCATCAACTCGACCTTCCCATCGGGCCGAGTCGTCAGGAAGGCGTAGAGGCGATCGCTATACCCACTGGCATTGCTCAGTTTGCGCAGGGTTTTGTCCGTTTGGTAGACCTCCGGGACCGTCGGACCGCCGCCGACGATGACGGCTTCGTTATTGCCTAGAGCCTGGACTGCTGGATACCAGCGGGCGGCCGCCATGTCTGGTCCACGGCTCCAGGTTTCGGTCTGCCAGTTGAAGATGTGGGTCTGCACGATGCCGTCCAGCGCTGAATTCTTGTTTCCGCCGGCCACTAGGACGTTGCCGTCGGCGAGCTGGGTGTATCCAGCGCAGAAGATGTTGTAGTTGGGTACGTCCCTGCGGTTATAGGTGTTGGTGGCGGGATCCCATACCAAGGCGCGGGTGAAGGTGTTATTTGTCATCGACTCCGGCGCGCTTTGTCCGACTGAATCCCACATCAAGACCTTGCCGTTTGGCAGAACTGCCTGGAAGATCGGCACGACTCCTACCTTGGATCCCTGATCGGTATTGATCACCGAGCTCCAGGATCCGCCTTCTCCCGGGTCTTGGGCCGCCGCGGCTGAGAGGCTTGCGTTGGGTACGTTCTGATCTTCGGTATGCCTACCTGGGGTGTTCCCGGTTTCCTTCTTGATCTTGGCGGCTTGCGCGGCGGTGTCTTTCTCGATCTTCACGATCGAGGTGCCGGCGAGATCCTCTTCGGCGTGTTCGGTGTCCTTCTCACTGCCCTCGCCCGGATGGGCGACTGCTATGCCGATCCCGGTGCTGACGCTGATGATCAGCCCGAGTAATCCAGCCAACGCGCTTGCGCGCCAATATTTGCGACGCATCTCTACACCCCCGACCGCCTCAGAAGCACGTGTCGACGGTCAGTATGTATCGGTTGCGCCGGTCATGCTGGGAGATCGGGTCTCAATTGCGTTGCGTCGTGTTCTAAATGGTCTGAATCGTTATGCGCGGCGCCCGTGCGCTGGCGGTTTTTGCACGATCTCCATTGGAGCTGGCAAGGTCTGGTCATGCCTCACGATCAGGAGCGTTCGGCACAAGGATCGATTGTGAGACCACAGCTGTTTCAAGCGAGCGCTCAAGACGACGAATCGATTGCGCAGATGGTCCTCTTGCTTGATGAGCAGGACGACATGCCATCGGCCAGGCGGCTTCATGACTGGGCGATCGAGTCGGCCGGGGTTCGGTCAGGAGAACTGGTAATCGACCTTGGCAGCGGCACGGGGACAATGACCCGCAAGCTTGCTGAACTGGTAGCGCCGAGCAGGGCTGGCGGCCCAATGGGTCGGGTCATCGGCATCGAGCCGAATGCACGCCTCCGGGCCGTCGCCATGAGTCGTGCGGAAGCCAGCGGCGTACCGAACATTTCGTTCATCGAAGGACTTGCTGGCGCGCTGCCGTTCGATGACGCCAGCGTTGATCTTGTCTGGTGCGAGCGCGTGCTGCAACACGTGAAGGATCCGCAGGCAGCAATCAACGACATAGCGCGGGTGCTGCGCCCAGGTGGCCGTGCGGTGTTGTTGGACTCTGATCATGGGACGCGCATCTTTTTCCACCTCGATCCGGATGTCGCCACTGCATTCAGCAGGCCGTCGCTGGTGCCGTATGCCAACCCGTACGCCGCTCGATACATTCCTGGGCAGGTTCGCCGGGCTGGACTGCTACTTGATGCGGATATTGGATCGTCGGCGTTCGTGTTCTCGTCACAGACTTTGTTACCCGCTCAGCTGATGCGCGTGGTGGCCGACGACGCGATCCAGTCACGCGAACTCGCTCGTGATGTTGCGGAGGACGCCGTACGCGCAGTGAATGAGGCCGCCGAGCGAGGTGAGGCGTTTGCTGCAGTCACAGTCTTTGGCTTCGTGGCGCGCAAGCTTGACGCCTGACACGTCGCATCTGATGCGTCGAGGTGCGACGTCAACTGCGACCAATCAGCCATGAGTCGGTTGCCTCCCTTGCCGAGCGTGATTGGCAATGGAATATCACGCGGTTCTGACAAGCGGCACCTCAGCCGCGGATGGCTTCCTTTCTACCAATTGATCACGAACCAAAAACCAGTCGGAATCGGAACAATGGCCTTCGTGGCGATGCCGGGGCGAAGTCACCTGAGGGTCCGAAATGGGGCCAGGCCGTAACCTCGATCATCAGCGGCCGACTGGCGCCGGAAATCTCAATTACTTGCCGCCGGTTCCTGATCAAGGCCAGGTAGTCGAGGTTCGCGGTGCGACTTGGGCCGTGGCTGACGTACGAGAGCAATGCCTGCCGCGCAGTCCGGCAGACGAATCCCAAGCGCGAGCTGACCACGCGGTGACGTTGCAGTCCCTCGCCGAAGACCGACTCGGCGACGAACTGAGTGATCGAGAACTCCGCCCGCATCGGCTACGGTGCGCGGCTGTAGTAGACGTGGCCGGTCGGCGTGGTGATCTTGATGGTGTGGGATTGTCCATCCAATCCGCTGGAGATGATCTCGACCTTCCAGCCCGACATTTCGCGGACATAGTTTCCACGTTCGCATTCGCCGCGGCCGTTGGGGTAGATGGTTAGGCCGCCGTCGGTGTAGCGCTGGATGTGGTCGATGTGCCGGATGGGCGCCTCACAGTAGGGATCGCGGCATTGCTGGTCCCGCCACATGATCAACTTCCGAAGGTAGCCGTCGAAGCTGCGGCGGTGCGGATCCCCACCCGCTAGCGGCCCACCGACCGGCGAGGCATACAGCCGGCGCCACCATAGCCGGCCCATGCTCGTGGCCAGAATGTCGCGGGCCAGGTCGGCCGGCAGCGGTCCGCTGCCAACGAGCTCCGCGGGCTTGTGGTTGTTGGCGTCCAGCAGCGCATCCAGATCCATCACGATCTGCAGCTCGGCGTTGACATCGGTTGCTTGTGCCTGCCCGGTGATCCGCTCCACGAAAGTGTCGGCCATGATTTGGTCCCGCGACCGCTCATCACCGGCCGCCTTCACTGAGTCGGTGTGGTCGCGCAGTGCCTTCATGCAGGCGACGCCTTGTTCGACTGGAAGGTATCCGCTGAGCCAGCTCATGGTGTCGGGTGCCGGTCGTAGGCTGACCCGGCGATGTTTGCGTTCGGTCCGACCACGATTCACATAGCCGTGTGGATCAGCCTCATAGGCAAAACGGCGAGCACATGCCGCAGCACCCCGAGGGCCCATGCCGGCGATCCCGGCTGCGATGATCTTGGCATCCGCATCCCGCCTCGTCGGAGCGTCGAGATGGCGAGTCTCGGTGACCACCAACGAGGCGACATAGTCACTGATTTCACCAGCGGTCAACAGCCGGTACGTCTCCGGCAGGTCAAACCACAATGCCCTGGCCATCTCAAGCCGACGGGCAGCCGCAAAGCCGGACATGCGGCAGGCGAGACCGAGCTGGTCGGCGATGCCGCGCCCGATCTTGTTCGGATGAACGTCAGCAGCGAGCTGTGTCTCTGCTTGCGACTGCGCAAACCGGACCGATTCCGCCGCCTGCAACGCCGCAGCGGCTGCCTTGAGCTTCTCCAGCCGGGCAATCCGATCAATCCGGGCCGCATCCGACACCTCATCCGATTCAGCACTCGCGCAGTCTGTGACGCCTACGGCGAGGCCGGACAGCACATCATCCAGCCAACCGGTCAACGGATCCACCACCGGATCCGCTACTACCTCGGGAGCCACAGCAACTGCCATGCCTCAAACGGTACGGACCAGCACTGACAGTTTTCGCTCAGGCGTTCGAAAGTCTCCGCCCGAGCATGAGAGTTGGAGCTGGCCGGACGAGCAGGTCGCCGATCCGAATGTTGTGGCGCCGAAGATCATCAAGGCCATCGCCCGGACTGCATGATCACTGCGGTTCGGCGACGCAGCTGCTGCCCTTCGACCCTCCGGAGAGGCGGCCCCACCTTCGCCGCCAAACGGAGTGAGCTTGTAACGCTTGATCTGGCAACCATGGTGGATCCTCGAACTGGACGCCGTAACTGGCAGCGAGAGCTACGACGTCTTCCATAGTGGGTGACCCAGCTTCCATGAGGTCAGCGACGTTTCGGAAGAACTTCTCCAGCCCAGCGGGACTAATGATCTCGATCATTCGTGCCGGTGTGGAGCCGGCGTTCCACATCGCGTGCAGCTGCCCACGTGGTTTGGTGATGTAGCCGCCCGCCTCCAGGACAGCTTCGCGATCTTCGGACCGAAATCCGATGACGCCCTCTGTGACAATCGAATACTCGTCCTCACGGGTATGCCGATGTGGTTCCGCAAGGGCTCCGACAGCAAACGTGTGCTCCACCACTGAGACATAGCCGTTCGTGTCCTCGCCCCACAACTTGAACACGGCACCGATGCCGCCAATCTCACCAAAGCGGCCTTGACCAGGCTCGACGATAGTCAGCGCGGTTGCTTGGTTGGGCTGAGTCATCCCCGGATCCCTTCCCTAGCGGTGTGTCTGACGCTAGGCCGGTCGTGGAACAGGGGATATTGCAGAAATGTGGCATTTTCGTGCCGCCCCGAGAGCCGTACGCTGTCGAACATGGATCGCCATTGGCGATTCGCGCGTGCGGAGGACAAGATTGCCTGACTGTCCAAGCAGGGATTGGACATGGTGGCCTTCTGGCGCGCCTCCGCACCAGTACTGGCTGACGCGGTGCCATCCGATGCGGCTCCGTGCTCAACCGGGCGGCCTCACGGCTGCCTACCGCTGTGATCGCCGTGGCGGGACGAGCAGCGCGTTCGGCTCCAAGCGCCGACGACCCGGCGGAGGTCGCGGTTGCTCGGGTGCTGACCCGATCCGGACGCTGGGTCGTGTTGCATGACGTGCCGCTTTCGGGCATCGACAATCGGAGGGTTGCCGTGATCGTTGAGCCTGCGCACCCGAGCCGGATTGTCCCGCTATTGATGGCGGCATATGGCCTGACTGAACGCGAGCAGCAATTGACCAGACTCGTGTTGCAGGGCTTCTCCACCATCGACATCGCTGATCATCTAGTGATCTCGGTGCACACCGTGCAGGGACACTTGAGGAACATCTTCGCCAAAACTGGCGTACGTACCCGTCGCGATCTTGTTACCAAGATCTTTTTTGCCCACTACGAGCCGCGCCTCCGCGACAATGAGCAGCATACGGCCGCCAATTGGCCCTTGCGTGGCGGACCAGCTGTGACGACCAGATCGTAGGGCGCGAATGGGAAGATCATTTCCGGATGAAGCCGGCAGAGACCCGGCGGATCGGCACGTGGCCGCCGTGGATGTCCTACGTCACGCGGTTTTCCAGTCGCCGGGCTCCACCGAGCACGCTCTTCGCGTGGCAGCCGGTCGGGGCGGGGAGCTCCCTGAGCCGCTCGCGGCGTACGCCGCCAAAGTACGTGATCAGTCGTATCGCATCACCGACGCCGACTTCGCCAAGCTCACGGCGGCAGGGCTAGGCGACGACGCGATCTTTGAGATCACGATCGCCGCGGCTGTCGGCGCTGCTCTGCAGCGACTGGACGCCGGCTTGCGCGCCGTACGCGGGAGAGCCTGATCATGCGTCCGTCGGTTCTTGAGCATGGACATCGGCTGCGAGCAAAGATGTTCATGCGCCTGATTCGGCTGCTCTCCGGCCAGCGGATTGATGCCGTGGCCCAGATGGCGCTTTACCGGCCGCAGTTCTTCGGCGACCCGGTGCTAACCCTCGGGCCCGAGGTGCTTCGCGGACCGTCGTACTGGACTGCGGCCGAACGCGAGTACTTCGCGGTGTTCACTTCGCGGCTGAACGAGTGTCCGTTTTGCGTAAGGATCCACACGGAGACGACGCGGGTGGAATCCAGCGGCTCAATCGATGTAAACGATCCGACAACAATCCGCCCAGAAGCTGCGGCGGTGCTGCCACTGCTCGAGAAGGTCACGCGAACGCCCGATCAGGTCACAAGCGCCGACGGCGACGCGGTCCGCCTCGCCGGCGTGCCGGATGAGGCCATCGTTGACGCCCTCCACGTCAATTTGATCTTCAACATCATGAACCGCCTAGCCAACGCCTTCGACTTCCAGTGGGACTCCGAGCAGCACGTCCGCGCCGGCGCCCAAGTGATTCACCGGATCAGCTATCGATTACCACGCTTCCTGGCGCGCTAGTCAGGCCGAATGTTTTGGTTGAGCCGGAACATGTTGTGTGGGTCGTACGCACGCTTGAGCGCCTTCAGCCGCTCGTATCTTGCCGCTCCGTACGCCTGCCGGATCCGCTCCTCACCCTCATCCATCATGAAATTCACATAGACGCTCGTGTGGTACGGCTGCAACGCTGACCAGTAGTCGCGAGCCCAGTCGCGCTCGGCGTCAAAGCCGTCCGCGGAATAGGAATTGCCGTTGATGTTGAACGTGAATCCTGCGCTGCGTCCCTGGAAAGCGGTCTCATCGTCACCAACCCGCGCCACCGCGCCGCCCATCTGCCACAGTCCGATGCTCGTAATCGGTGAGACAATTCGCCGGCCGTGTTCGGCCATGATGTCGATCACGTCATTTGTGAGCGCGGCGATGTCGCACGTTCGGACGTAATACCACCATCCGTGCGGGAACCCAGGATCGAACATCGACTGATGCACAAGGTACGGCTTGGGCTTGCACAAGTCGAGCAACGGCCGACCGAAGGACTTCAGCGGCCGCAGCACCCGCTCCGCCTCCTCGGCCGCGCCCAGATGACACGCCACAACGGCGATGATCTTGCGGCCGACCATGTCCCTAGGAATGGTTGGTAAGTCCATAGCGCGGCGCTGTACAACTATTGTCATCAGCTCGTCCGGGCAATCAGCGACCCAGTCGCGATAGAACCGCAGAACGTCTGCCGAGTCCTCCATCGGCCAAAAGATCGGCCCAGCGAAGACCTCTGGCCCCACCGGGTTCGGCCGAAACTCGAACTCCGTGACGATGCCGAAGTTTCCGCCTCCGCCCCGAACGCCCCAAAACAGGTCGGCGTTCTCCGCGGCGCTGGCCCTTAACAGCTCTTCGTCCGCTGTGATCAGCTCGGCCGAGAGCAGCTGGTCGATGGTCAGCCCGTACTTCCGCATGATCCAGCCGAGCCCACCGCCCAGCGTCAACCCGGCGACGCCGGTGTGGGTCACGATCCCGGAGGTGACGGCTAGCCCGTACGGCTGTGTTGCAGCATCGAGTTCACCCAGCAGCACCCCGCCCTGCACGCGAACCGTCCGGCCCTCCGGATCGACCCGGATGCCCCTCATTAGCGACAGGTCGATCACCAGGCCGTCGTCACAGACGGAATGACCGGGGAAGCTGTGCCCGCCGCCGCGTACGGCTACCGGTAGGCCGTGGCTACGAGCGAACCGCAGCGCGGTGGCGACATCAGCGACGTTCGCGCAGCGGGCAATGGCCGCCGGATGCCGGTCGACCGAACCGATCCAGACCCGCCGCTGCGCCTCGTACCAGGCGCTACTGGGAAGAACCAACCCACCTTGAAGCCGTCCCGCCAATTCATCGAGCGCCCGCAGTTCAGGCGCACCCTGCATGGGTCCCAACACCGTCGTCATAGCCGCAGTGTCGACCGGAGTAACCATCCTTGTCAGGAACTTGGGTTCCACCCCTGCTGCGCGATGAGCCGCCCGGGGTCGACGATGACGATGCGGTCCCGCTCGGTGCGTACGATGCCCGCCGTGCGCAAGTCACGAAGTACCCGGACCACCACCTCTCGAACCGTCCCGACGGCTTCCGCCAGCTGCTGCTGGCTGACCCGAGCGACCAGTTGCTGCCCGCTCTCTGAGGCCAGGTCGAGCAGGTGGCGGGCCACCCGCTGCCGCACCGTGGCGAACGCGCTGCCGGGAACCTCGTACAAGAAGCTCATCGCCCGTACGCTCTGCTCGCGGAGGAAGGCCCGAGTCACGCGAATGTCCTGTGCCGCCGCCCGCCGAGCGACGGCGGGCGACAACGCCAGCAGTTCCGCGTGGACCAGCGCTTGAACCGTCGCCGGCAGAGTGAACCCCGGCGTGAACAGCGACGCGATTCCAAGCAAGGCGCCGGGCCGGCAGTAACGGACCGTCATGGTGCGGCCATCGGGTGCTGTTACGTAGACGCGCACGAGACCAGCGACGACAAGTTCCAGGGATGGCGCACGTTCGCCCTCCCGGTGAAAGACCGACGCGGCGGGGATCTTCACCCTGGTGGCGCCGATGAGCAGGTCGTCAAGGACGTCGGCCGGGAGTTCGCGCAGGTGTGATCGGGAAACGGCTGACTGGACGTCTGGGTCCATATGTGAACACTAAGACTGCCTTCCGGCACGCCCAGATCGCTAGCATGCTGCGCGGCGGGATGGACCCGCTGATCTTGGTCCGCGTGAGGTTGCGATGGAGGTTGACTCGGCGCATCAAATCCGAGTGATCGTTTTGCCCAAATCGGCGCCCAGCAATGCCGAGACAAGCAAGATCATCAACAAGACACTTGGTGATGGCTGGCAGGTGCAGCGGCTCACTCGGAGCAGTCGGCTCGTGCTACTGATCGGCGCCGGCGAGCACACCGTTGGCACTGTTGAGCACGCCCGCCAGTCGCATGAAGCAGCGCTCGCGCTGTATCGCAGTAAGCAGTTTCGCCGCGTTGAGGCGGATGTCCCGGTGCCTGTAGACGTTGACCTGGCTGCCGAATCCCTCGAGGCTCCTGGCGATAACCCCTGCGTTGAAAATCCGCCACCGCTGGATTGGGTCCACCAGATCCTGCACTGGCCGCAGGCGATGGCAGCGATGCCAGATGCTAGCCGAGGCGGTGTCGGAATCAGCCTCGGCCAGCCCGACACGGGTTATACGCTGCATCCCAACCTGGGAACGGCCGGACTGGACCTCAACCGAGACCGCGATGTCATCGACGGCGATGACGACGCCCTCGATGATCTTGATCCCAACCCGCTGTGGCCATACCCCAATCCCGGACACGGTACGGCGACCGCCAGCGTCATCGTTGGACAGGGAACCCCAACGGAAGGGATCGTCGGCCTCGCCGGTCGTTCTCTTCTGGTGCCGATCCGTGCCATCGAGAGTGTGTTCCAGGTATTCGACTCCGACGTCGCGAAGGCCGTTGCGCACGCCCGGCAAGTGGGCTGTCACGTTGTGACGATGAGCCTTGGCGGCAAGGGATTCTTCGGGTTGAAGGGCGAGATACAGCGGGCCGTCGACGCCGGCATGATCGTGATGGCGGCGGCCGGCAACTTTGTAGAAATCGTCACCGCGCCCGCAAGCTACGACAACTGTCTAGCGGTAGCCGCCACAGGACCCGGCGACACCCTCTGGCCGGACTCGTCTCGGGGAAGCGCGGTGGATGTCAGCATGCCCGGCGCGTGCGTGTACGTCGCGAAATACAACGACAAGACTCCGATCGTACGGACAGCCAACGGCACCTCGTACGCCGTCGCACATTTGGCGGCGGCTGCCGCACTGTGGCTGGCGCATCATGGGCGCGAGTTCTTGATCAACAAATACGGGGCGAGGCACCTCCAGGCTGCCTTTCTCACAACCTTGCGTTGGCCGGGCGTATGCGTCGTACCCCCTGGTTGGGATCCCAATTACGGCGTGGGTCGGGTCGATTTGCTGGCCTTGTTGAATGCACCCCTACCGGAGCCAACAGATTTGATCAACGTGACAGCCTTCGGCGCTCGTGACAATGACCCTGTGACTCGGATTGCGGCCATGATCAGCTCCGATCCCGTCGGGGTGCGAATCCGGCTCGCTGAACTGCTCAAGGTCTCCACGTATGAGGAGCTGAATGACGCCATCGCAGAACATGAGGGCGAACTGGTCTATCTCGCGCTCGCCGATCGAGCATTTGCCAAGATCTTGGCGCAGCTGGATTCGACCGCGGCGTTCCGTACCAAGATCAACGTTGCTGGGGTAAGCGCCGATCTCGGCGCGAGGCTTACCACCTAGTGTCGACACGACACTAGGGTGTCAGTGTGGCCATGATCATGAGCCACCAACGACTCCGTTATGCAAGCTCGCGCGTCCGAACTGGCGGCGCGGATCACTCAAGAAGACGGCGCTACACGCGCATCGGCGCAGATCGAAAGCGTCCTGACCTAGCCCCGGATCGATGTCAACCGGATTCCACGTCACGTTCGTTCGGTTGGCTTGAGTCCAAGCCGTCCTCGGGTCGCAATCAGTACGCCGATGGCTACGAGAAACTCAATAGCGTTCATGATCAGCCAGTAGCGGTCCTCGTCGGCAGGGCTGAACAACGGTCTCATGGTGGCGGTCATGAGATTTGAGAACAGATGGGCGATCATTGCCATCAACACGCTAGCCCCGGCGCCGTTATAGAGCCACGTGCAGATGATCTGCAGCGCGAAGGTGCCAAAGATGTAGCTGGACCACGGGATCGTCCCGTACGCCAGCAGCGGCGTATGCCAGATGATTCGAATGATGCCGACAACCAGAGTTGCCTTTAAGCACCGACTCAGCAAAACGCTCCTGACACCGCCGCTGGGCGTAGCCCATCCAGCCTGGTTCTTCCCATTGGCCGGCGAGCAGGAGCAGCGGTAGCACGGTTGCACCGAAATACACCGGTAAGGAGGCAATATGCGCCGTATTAACGATCTTTGCCCCTAGCGCGATGTTGATCATCAGCGCGCATACATGGACCGCAATGAGAACGCCTGGCGCAAGCAGCCACCACTTCCATCCCACCCGCCAGCGGATCATCTGTTTCCAGAGGCCGGCGACACCGCCGCGACCCGCGACCGCAGCCAGCACGATGAATGCCGCGATCATCGGGCCGTACGGGATCAATCCGCCCTGTGCCGGGATGACAAATGACCAACTAATGAGGTAGGTCAGCAGCACAAACAGCACCATCTGGTGCCGTGTTGTGAAGGCTCTCAATCCACCGCTCGAAGCGGTATCCACGCCCGTAGTGCCCTCCAGCCTCAGAAGACGTCCTGCCCATAATGATCAATAACCCAGCTCGCCGTGGGATTCCTTTCGTAGCTGAGGAGATCGTGTGCGAGGCTCAGCAATCATCGTCCAGCAAGAGCGCGCAGAAAGGTATGGAATGGCAAACGTTGGACCGGTTGGCGTAGGCATCATCGGCGCGGGAATGATCAGCGAGTTCTACCTCGAAAATCTCACTCGGTTCCCCGATACCAACGTGCTTGGGATTGCTGATATTGATCTTGACCGCGCCCAGGCATCGGCGGAGAAGTGGGAGCTGCCGTACGCCGGAACAACGGAGGACCTGCTCGCCAACCCGGACATCGAGATAGTGCTCAACCTCACGATTCCCGCCGCACACGCGTCGGTATCAACCGCCGCGCTCGAGGCCGGGAAGCATGTCTGGAGCGAGAAGCCCATCACCGTCGACCGAGAATCGGCGCGGTCGCTTGTTGATCTTGCCCGGCAGCGCGGCCTGCTCCTTGGCATCGCTCCAGATACCTTGCTTGGCCGAGGCTGGCAAACCGGGATACGCGCAATCCATTCGGGCGCTATCGGAACGCCGCAAACCGCGGTGACAAGCTTCCAGTGGCAGGGGCCGGATTGGTTTCATGTCAATCCTGAGTTCTTGTTCGCACCGGGAGGCGGCCCGGTCTTCGACATGGGCCCGTACTACTTCTACGCACTGGTCCACCTGTTGGGTCCTATCACTAAGGTCGCGGCGACCGGCCGGACTGGACTGCTAATACGCCGGATTCGGCAAGGACCTCGTACGGGCACTGAATTTCCGGTGGAGGTATTCACGCACGTCTCGATCCTCGCCGAATTCGAGCAGGGCGGAGCAGCGCAAAGCCTGCTCAGCTTCGACACATCGCTATTCCGACACGGCGTCTTCGAGATCAACGGCACCGAGGGAACGATGTTTCTTCCCGATCCCAACAGGTTCGATGGTGAGATCCGCATCGCCCGCCCGCTCGAGAACTTCGAGCGGCCCATTGAGCAGCAATGGGAGACCATCGAAGCTGTTGGCGCTGAGGCTGGACGCGGGTTGGGTGTTCTCGACATGGCCCGCCACATTCGTACCGGAGGTTCGCACATAGCGACCGGCGACCTCGGCCTTCATGTGCTAGACATCCTCATCGCGGTCGAGGAATCGGCGATGCGGGGCGAGTTCGTGCCTGTCGAGAGCACCGTGGCATCTCCTGCGTCCTTGCCGGAAGCATTCGACCCGTTTCAGGCGACTCTCTAGCAGAGATGCGGGCGGCGGCCCGACATCCCGTCACAGGTGACGCCCCATCTTCTCTCTCCACGCGGCACATATATGTGGTGCGTGAAGCCCTTTGGTGGGGCGTCAGCAGGCGTCAGCAGATTGCACCGCTATCGATTCCCGCTTCTCGCGCGGCACGGGCGATACGCACCTCCACCGGTGCATCAACCTGGACATGCAGCGCCGTCGGGATGTCACCGAGGATGAGGGCGCCATTGCGACCAAGCATCACGGCACCCTTGGCGCCTGCTTCCTTGACGAAACGAGTGTTCTCCTCGACCATCTCGGCATCCTGTGCCTGAGCCAAGGGGATGCTTGCGTCATCCAGGACCGTGGCGCTGGAGGCGTATCGGCCGAGGAATCGAGCCAAGAAACTCCCCGAATCGCTGGCTTCCCGTGCGGGCACCAGCACCGTACTTCTCAAATAGCGTGACGACTGGCGGAGTCATGAGGCCTCCTTAGCTACCACTGATTCTTGCCGCGCCAACGGCTGCGTAGGTAGTGTGCGGCGGCCTTGGGCTGACGGTCCCGCGTGAATGCGCCCTTCTTGTTTCCGCCGACGCGCATGATGCCCGACGTGGTGGCGAAGTCGGCGAAGTTCCACATCTGTTCTCCGACCACGGCGTCAATCCGGTCAAACATCCGGTGGTTCATCTCCAGATACTCGATCTGATATTCCTCGCTCCACGGGTTTCCGGCCACGGCGGAGTGCAAACCGGGATAGGTGTCGGCGCCGTATTCGGTAATGATGATCGGCTTGCCGTCCCCGGCCCAGGCGGTCAGCTCCTGCTCCCAGGCCAGCTCGGCCGCTGCCAGGTCGCCGGTGTGGACGTACCAGCCGTAGTAGCGGTTCAACATCAACACGTCGCCGAATTGGGAGACCCGGCATCTGCCGTGCGGAGCCAGCATGACGTTGACGAATCCGACGGGCCGAGTGGGATCGGCCTCGCGAGCGACCTCAAAGAGCGGCCGGAAGTAGTTTTCCGAGCCTTCGGTGTCGGATTCTGGTTCGTTGGCAATGCTCCACAACACCACGCTCGGATGGTTCTTGTCGCGGGCGATCAGTTCTCGAATGGCTTCGGCGTGCACCTCACGGGTGGCGTCGTTGACGGTGGCCGATGAGAAGGTCTGGTAGCCCTGAGAACCGAAGATGCCGCCGCCGAGGCCCATATTGAGACCCACCGCGGCGGTCTCGTCGATGACAACGATGCCCTGGCGGTCGGCGTAGTCGATCACGTCTTCGGCATACGGATAATGCGAGGTGCGAAATGAGTTCGCACCGATCCACTTGAGCAGTTCGAAGTCGTGCAGCAGGTACGCGTCGTTGTGCCCTTTACCGATCACCGGTATGTCCTCATGCTTGCCGAACCCGGTGAAGTAAAACGGCTCGTCGTTGATCAAGAACCGGACGCCATCGACCTTGACTGTGCGTACGCCAACGCTTTGGTGGCAGCTGTCGATGACGGTATCGCCGTCTACCAGCTGCAGCTCAAGATCGTAAAGATAGCCGTCACCGGGTGCCCACTTGTGCACGTTCGGCACGTTGAGTGTGCCGCTGGCTCCAGTGCCTTGCGCTACTTGGTTTCTGTCGGCATCTCGCAAGATCACCTTCGTGTCGAGTTGATTAGCGTTCTCGGCCTCAGCGGCATAAGTGATCACGCCGGTGCCGTCCTCAAGATCGGTAGTGATCGTTACGTCGGTGAAATGAGCTTGGCTGGTGGCATACAGCCAGACGTTGCGGTGAATGCCCGCGTAGTTGAAGAAGTCGTGCCAGTAACGCTGCCGTTTTCCGGCTTGAGTGTCTTCGATGACGCCGGGCGGGATCGACTGCCAATGCAGGGTGTTGTTGATCACTGCGGTGATTCGGGCCTCTTCGCCGGGCGTGACATACGAGGTGATGTCGGCTTCGAACGGTGTATAGCCGCCCTCGTGCGACATCACCTCGGTTTCGTTGACCCAGACCGTCGCTCGGTGCGTTGCGGACTCGAAGTGCAGCACGATCCGCCGGCCCTCCCAGCCCCGCGGCACCCACACCGTCCGCTGATACCAGACGTCGCCGAAGTAGTCCCGTACGGCCGAATCAGCGGCGATGTCGTTGAAGCTCGCTGGCACTGCCATTTCACGGGCGGTGGTCAGTGGACCTGTGAACCACCTATCGGTTCGACCTTGCCCCTCAGGATCGAGAGCGAATTGCCACAGACCATTGAGGTTCTTGAGTTCGCGGGTCGCGGTGTCCTCGGGACGAAGCATGATCAACTCCTCTGCAGGGTGGTCGATGGTTCTCAAGCCATTTAGTCACCTCTTGTCGCGAAGCGCCATGGCCCCGCGACCCGGGCGTTACCGTTTCCGCGTGACGACATTCGCGCTGATTGGCAGCGGCTGGCGGGCGCAGATGTTCCTCAAGGTGGCGCGTGAGTTGGGCACGGTCAAGTGCGGAGGGGTAGTGGTGCGGAGTCCACTCCGCCTCGACGTACCGACCTTCCCGTCCGTGGACGCTTGCCTTCGCGAGGTCAGCCTCGATTTTGTCCTGACCGCTACGCCGCGAGCTGTGACGCCGGGCTTCATCGTCGAAGCGGTTGATAGAGGGCTGCCGGTGCTGGCCGAAACCCCACCAGCGGCTGATCTTGACGGTCTGCGGGCGCTGTGGTCGGCCGTCGGGGAGTCCGGGCTGGTCCAGGTCGCCGAGCAATACCCGATGATGCCCTCGCACGCCGCCCGAGCCGCCGTCGTCGCCGCGGGCATGATCGGTACGCCGACTCAGGTGCAGGTGTCTTCCACGCAGCAGTATCACGCCGTTGCTCTGATCCGTTGTCTGCTGTCTGCCGGGCGAGGGCCGGTGACGGTTCGTGCCACCCGATTCAGCGCGCCCCTGCTGCAGCCTTTGAGCCGTACCGGCTGGACTGGCGACGAGGAGCCGCACCTGACGACTACGACCATCGCGACCTTGGACTTCGGGGACGGACGCTCCGGTTTATACGACTTCACCGAGCAGCAGACGCGCAATCAGCTGCGGTTCCGGCGGCTGACCGTACGCGGATCGGCCGGCGAGCTGCACAACGACGAGGTGGTGCGGATGATCGGTCCTCGTACGCTGCTTCGCACGCCTCTGGTGCGGCGACAAACCGGGTACGACCTTGACCTGATCGGCTACGACACCGAGCACATCTCGCTTGGCTCCGAGGTGCTGTATCGCAATCCCTATCCGGGTCGGCGCTGGATGGACGACGAGATCGCCATAGCCACGCTGCTTGAGCGCATGGCGAGCTGGGTACGCGGTGAAGGTCCGGAACCATACCCGCTGGCCGAGGGCTTGCAAGATCAGCGGATCGCGCTGGCGATCGAGGAGTCGGCGGATACGGATACCACGGTCACCACTTCGTTGGAGGCATGGAGTTGACCAACTTGGAGATCGTGTCGAGAAGGCTCCGGCACGGCCAGAGAGCGGAGGTGTGGATCGTCGATGTCCGCAGCGGATCGGCCGACTTGGCGTACTCCACCGATACCTTGCTCCTCGAGGCACCCAACTGGGCTCCCGAGGGCGACGCACTGCTACTCAACGGAGACGGACTGCTCTGGCGCCTCGACCTTGAGCCTAAGGTCGAGCTGGAGCGCGTACCGATCGATGACCTGCCGCCGATCAACAACGATCATGTCCTGGACCCAGAGCGCGGCCTGATCTATCTGTCCGCGAACGATGGTCACATCTACGTCGCGCCCATGGAGGGCGGCACGGCGAAGCGCGTTACGGACGACTCGAGGTGCTATCACTTCTTGCACGGTGTCAGCCCGGATGGTTCGACACTTGCCTTCGTCGAACTCCCGCGTGGAAGACTTCCGGGTCCCGGCCGGCTGGCACTCATCTCCTCAGCTGGAGGTGAGACCCGCTATCCGGAAGCCGGCAGCAGCCACCTCGATGGGCCTGAGTATTCACCCGACGGTGCCTGGCTGTATTTCAATACCGAGGAGTTCGGCAGCCGCCCGGGCCATGCGCAACTCGCCCGCATGCCCGCCGACGGGGGCCGCATGGAGCGTCTCGTGGAGTCGGAATCGGTCGACTGGTTCCCGCATCTGTCGCCGGATTCTGAACTCGCGAGCTATATCAGCTTTCCGCCTGGCACGCTTGGGCATCCGCCTGACCTGGACGTTGAGGTGCGGGTAGTCCGTACCAGTGATTGGCGGGACGTGCTGACCCGCTTCCCGATCTTCGGCGGCCAGGGAACGATCAACGTCAACAGCTGGTCGCCCGACAGTCGTCGATTTGCGTTCGTGGCATATCCGATGGCCACTCCGCATCAGTAACTCGGACTTCGCACTAGCTGTGCCTGGTGCGGAGTCCAAGTAAATGATGCGGAGTGCGGCCATGAAAGTCGATTACGACTGAAGGAGCAATGGGGTGCAGGGGGTCCTCGCCGGATTCGCCGTCATCGGCATCATCATTGGCGTCGGCTTTCTGCTCGCCCAATTGCGGATCCTCGACGCGACGGCACAAGGCGTGCTCACCCGATTGGCCTTCTACGTGGCGAGTCCGGCCCTCATGATCACTGTGCTTGGCGGCACCGATGTACACCGCTTGTTCTCGGCCAACTTGATCGCCTCGCTCGGCAGCGTCGTCGTGGCTGCAACGAGCGCTGTGCTGCTGGCCCGGCTGGTCTGGCAACGAGAAGCCGGCGACACCGTGATCGCCGCGTTCTGCTCGGCCTACGTCAACGCGGGCAACCTCGGCATACCGATTGCCGCGTACGCGCTGGGCGATGCGGCGCTGGTCGCGCCGATGTTGCTCGCGCAGTTGATCATCCTACAACCGACCGGCCTCGCCGTGCTGGACACGATCACTCACGTACCGGTGCCAGGCATGTCCCAAAGCCGGCTGCTGCTGCTCCGGCTGAGCCGGCCATTCCGCAATCCACTTGCCGTCGGATCGCTGATCGGATTGGCGTTGGCTTTGACCGGGATCAAGCTACCGATGGTGATCAACGCGCCGCTGACTCTGATTGGCGCGATGGCCGTGCCCTCCGTACTGCTGGCGTTCGGCATCTCGCTCCGACTTGGACCGCGACCGGGCGCAGGCGAGCCGCCGGTCCAGGTCGGCGCACTCGTAGCGATCAAGCTGATCATGCAACCGATCGCGGCCTATCTCATCGGTGCGTACGCGGTGGGGCTGACAGGTCATAATCTGCTGGCGGTCACTGTGATCGCCGCACTACCCACCGCGCAGAACGTCTTTACCATTGCGATGCGCTACGAGCGTGGCGTGGTCTTGGCGCGGGACACGATCTTTGTAGCCACGCTGGGCTCCGTGCCGGTGATCTTGATCATCATCTGGTTGCTGGCCTGACGTGCGGTTACAAGGGTTGGTCAGCTAACCACGAGCCCTTGTCGGGTTCCCGCTCGTGATCTTGGATCCAGCCGATGATCTTGTTGAGATCCAAGCCGTAGTCCGGCCCATCGGTGGCCGAATAAGTCTGCAATCGCCGCCGAGCCCGCCCCATGAGGCGCAACGCGCCGACCTGGTTGCCCCTCTCGGCGTGCGTGATGCCTACACATAGCTGAGCGAGTCCTTGCCATAACTCCCGCTCAGCGTCGGGACCTGCCTTCCAGCGAGCCTCGAATACCTCATGGGCTGAAAACGGCCGTCCCTCGGCGAGCAATTCATGCGCATAGGAGATCGCCTCCAATGGTGGCAACGGTTCCTCCGACACCGGCTCGATGCCTTCGCTGCCGTAGTCCAGCGGCCGACCGAGTCGATCACGGGGACGCGCCTGCCGTGCTCGGCCCTGCGAGTCACGATCACGATCTTGGCTGCTGGTACGCCCCGCCAGGAACTCCGCGAGCTGCGGATCCGTGGCTAAGAATCGGTCAGCCTCCTCACCGCCATCGCAGCGGTAGAGACCGACAGTGATCGACTCACCCTCGCTGCTGAGCACCCGCCATACACCACCCGCGTCCTCCCAGCGGCGGAGCTTGGCGACGAAATCAGGGGTGGCCTCCATGACACCTGTATACCCGCATCTAAGTCCTACGCCGCGTCCCGCCGTGACGTCGTCGCCCGTACCGGATCTTTCGGCCGCAACGTCATCGAGGATGGGCCGGGAGTCAGCCGTGTGTTGATCATGTGGATACGCCAGGTCCGGCCGAGTTCGGCCAGCACCGTCCCCGCCTCCGCCCACGCGAACTGCTCGCCGATACACATTCGAGGTCCGGCACCGAACGGCAGGAACGCGCCTCGCGGGTGACCGGGAGTCTTCGGGTCGAAGCGATCGGGTGGCCCGGCCTTCGGGCGCAACCAGCGCTGCGGCCGGAATTGATCAGCCTCGGCCCACCACCGCGGGTCGCGATGCAGCAGCGCAGGGCTGATCAGGCACATTGTTCCTGCTGGCACCGTACGTCCGCCGAGCGTCAGCGGCTCCACGATCCGGCGACTGAACATCCAGGACGGAGGCGAGAGCCGCAGCGTTTCGGCGAGTACGGCCGTAGTCACCGGGAGCGTCGCCGACGGTAGCGCCGCCGCCGGCTGGTCTGCAGCTCGGCTTTCGTCCGCGGCGGCCCACTCCGCTTCGAGGTCGGCGCGTACGGTTGGTGCTTGATCGATAGCGGCGAGCGCCCAGGTAAGTGCCATGGCCGTGGTTTCGTGCCCAGCGAGCAGCAAGGTCATCACCTGATCTCGAACTTGCTGCTCGGTAAAGTCGGGCTGAGTCAGCAGATCCAGCACCGTCGGTTCGTCTGAGGGGTCTGCAGTCCGGCGACGTACCAGATCATCGACGACGTTCTCGAGGTCGGCCTTAGCCCGGCGTACGCGCCGAGCGGTGGGCAGCGGTGAGCGGACCAGAGAGACACCGCCCGGCGCCATGGCTAGCCGGAAGCCGGCGAGCAGGTCGGCCAGCGCTTGCCCGATCTGTGCCGCCGAGCCCCGGAGGTCGGAGCCGAAGAGCGCCGTGCCTACACCATCCAGGGTCAGCCCCGACATCTCGGCGACAAGATCAATTTCGCCACCGTCGGACCACCGGTCGGCGGCTCGGCGCGCGGCGGCCGTGAAGGATCCCAGGTAGCCCAAGATCCGTTGTGGGTGGAATGCCGCCTGAAGTGCACGACGCTGACGCAGGTGCGCCTCACCCTCGCTAGTGAGCAGGCCGTCGCCGAGCAGCAGCCGGGCGCGTACCAAACCTCGGCCCTTCCTGGTATGCCGAGCGTGGACGGTCAAAAGCTCCCAAACCTGAGCGGGGTCGTCTAGGAGCAGAACGCGTTCTGAACCGACGCGAAGCGGGACCTGGTTCGCACCGTTGGCCAGCAACACGTCGAGGAAGTCGACCGGGGAGCGCCGGAACGCCTGGAGCAGTGACAGGTTGATCTGCAGCGACCGCGCCGATCGGGTACGCGGGCCGGCAGCGGCGATGCTGTTCCGCTCGGTGATCATCCTGGGGACAATTGTGCCCCGCGTGTGTCAACTCACTCGTCTGAAAGTGTGTTACCCGCGTACTCGGGGACGAACGTCCCAGTCGTAAATGACCGATGTCCGCATGATCAGATCCTGGATCGAACGGTTTTCGCGGCTTATCGCGACCCAGAGCAGGCCAATGGGGAAGATGCCGCAGAGTACGGCACGGAGGAAGGCTGACGCGACATGGAGCCGCTGACCGATGCGATCGACTACCCGGAGGCCCATGACGTGACACCCGTAGGTGCGGCCGCCGCTGCGCCATGACGCTGTGAGATAGAGCGTCAGCACGAGGTAGCCCACGACAACCGTTAACTCCCAGGACGGCGTCAGCGGCTGAAAACTCGACGGGCGGTACAGGAAAAGCACCGCGCTGAATCCCAGATAGATCGCGGCCATGGCGACGGCGACGACACCGAGATCAATCGCAGCCGCTAGAGCGCGGGTGATAAGGCCGGCTCGTCGGCCCTGAAAATGCCGGACCTCCTTCGGAATTGGATCGATCCTGGCTGTCATGTGTCGACCTTGATCGATCCGCCGCCGAGAGACTCGGGCTCGCCTGGTGCGTCGGTATGTCGCGCTCGTCCGCGACGGAGCAACCGATCGATGATGTGGGCCACCCTCTCGTCCGCCTCGATGCTCTGGACCCGGACGTCGCGTACGACTTCGGACGCCATCGAACCGGTGGATTCGCGGATGATCTCGGGGAGATCGATGCCATCGATTATCTGTTCGGCAAGCGCCACCAGGTCAACTCGATTGATGACAGCGTCGACGTCGACTCGCGCGACGATCTTGTCCAGATCCAGGCGCTCAACGATCCGGTCGAGCTCGATCCGGTCGGCAACTGCATCGATATCGAGACGCTTGGCGACAATATCGACGTCGATCCGGTCGACAATCGCGTCCAAGTCCACTCGGCGTACCACTTCATCGATGTCGACTCGATTGATGATCGCCTCGATGTCGACGGTCGCGACCAGATCATCAAGATCAACTCGCTCCCGGACGATCGTGGTGAGGTCCAGAGTGTTGAGCACCTCCTGCACCACGGCCGGAACGATCACGGCCACCAGTCGTTGGACATCATCGCCAGCCTTCAGCCGAGTCCGACGGCCGCGGTTAGCCAGCATGTCGACCGCGCGCGCCGGATGCAGCCTCTCATCAATGAGCGGCGGATGGAGCACGATACGCGCGATCGGCGCAGTCGTGCGGGCAATTCCCCTCGTCACCATTGCCGCGGCCCAAATTGGCAGGGCGGCAACACCGAGTACGGCGTCGACCACCTTCGCTGCCTTGGGACGGGCCTGTTCCATGGGTCAATCGTCCTCCCCGGCGGACGATTTGGACTCCTGCCGCCGAGGTGGGGTGGGTTTATCAAACATCAGATCTGCTTTGCACGCGCTTTGTTCGGACGCTCCGAGTCAATGGCCGGCTCATCGTCAACGCCTTCCTCAGGAAGCAGACCCTTCTGATGCAGGGTGTAAAGCAGGATGAAGCCGGGCACCACAATGAGTCCAGCAAGCACGACGACGACCAATACGGCACCGAGCGTGCCGCTGGGTGCCGCGGCCGCGGAGAACGTCAGAGATTCCGGCAGGATGTACGGCCACTGAGCGTCACCCCAGGCGAGCATGGCAATTGCTACCGCAACGACAGCGATCAGTCGCGCGCCGCGGTGGGCATTGCGAATCAGCAGCACCAGGGCGCCGACCCCACACAACGTGCTGATGATCACCGGCGGCAGTGCCCGGGACGTTAAGCCGTTATAGAGGTATGGAGCATCGGCACGTAGCACGAAGGTGCCGATCACGCCGATGACGCCGACGACGGCGGCCGCGATGATCGCGCGGCGGCGGAAATAGTTGACCATCGCCATATCGCCCAGACGCCGGGCATCCCACACCAGATAGACCGAGGCCAGGTACGCGACCGCCGCCACTGCCAAGATGCCGGCATGGATCGAGGACGGGTTGATCCAGCTGGCCACCGGATCCCCGGCCTCGCCGCCAGCAGGCACGCGGCCGGAGGCGATGCCTCCAGCGATGGCTCCGAAGCAGTAGGGCACCAGCACCGAGGAGGCGGCAAACGCGGCACCGAAGGCACGCCGATACCGCAGCGTGATCACTGCCTTCCGGAAGGCGAAGCTCGCCCCGCGCAGCACAATGCCTAGGGCGGCGATGGCCAACGGCACGAATAGCGTCAAGGTGATCGAGGCGTACGCCTCCGGAAACGAAGTCCACAAGACCACGAAGATGAAGATCAACCAGACATGGTTGGCTTCCCATACCGGGCCGATGGATTGCTCGATCGTCTCGCGGGGATACGCGCCGCGGTCGGCTCCGCCGGCGGTCAGATCCCAGAACCCCGCACCGAAGTCGGCACCGCCGAAGACCGCGTACGCGACAACGGCGAGCAGCAAGACCACTGCGACGATGGTGCTCATCCCACCGGTTCCTCTGCTCTGGTGGAGGCGCCTTCGGCCAGCAAGCTTGGACCGTACGGGGTGTCAAGATCAGTAAAGCTCCGGGCCCTGCGGAACCGCCTGCTCATGGTGCGCAGCACCAAGATCGTCGTGGTACCGAGCAGGGCGTACAAGATCACGACAGCGATGAACATGATCCATACCCCGGGGTTGGCGGTGACCGCCTCTTCAACCCTCATGAGGTTGTAGACAATCCACGGCTGGCGGCCGACCTCGGTCACCACCCAGCCAGCTTCCAAGGTGATCACCGCAGCTGGGCCGGCCACGACTGCGGCTCGGAGAAACCACTTGGTCTGCGGCATCCGACGGCGGAAGATCCATGACAGCGCGTACCACACCGCCAGCAAGAAGAGCAACGTCCCAAAGCCCACCATGATGTCCCAGGCCAAGTGCACGATGTTGGTCTCCCGAATCGTCGGCCGCTGATCGGGCGGCACCGTGTCCAGGCCTTGAACAACGGTCGCCTTGCCGGTGCTGGGATCAGAAAGCCACGACGCCAGGCCGGGGATCGGAAGGCCGCCGGTGACCGTGCCGTCGGCATTGAGATGGCCCAGCAGGGTCTCTGGTACGTCGCTGCTGGTGGTCGGCACCAGCTCGATTGCCGCAAACTTGACCGGCTGGTTGGCGTACACCCAACGAGCCAGCCCATCGCCGATACCTAACTGAATCGGCGTCATGATCGCTCCGACAGTGAACGGGATCAGAAAGCCGAGATAGTGATAACGGTCGCGTCGACCACGCAACATCGCGGTGGCATAGACAGAAGCGATCAAGAATCCGCCAACGAGGTAAGCGGCGATCACCATGTGCGCTGCCTGCCACGGCATCGAGGCATTGAAGATCACCTGGACGGGTATGACCTGGACCACATTCCCGTTCGAGTCGAGCGTGAAGCCGGCTGGCGCGTTCATCCACGCGTTCGCCGAAACCACCGAAATGGCGCCGAAGATGCCGGCGATGACGATCGGTACGCCGGTCCAGAAGTGCGCCCAAGGCTTCAGCCGTCGCCAGCCGAAGATGTAGATCGCGATGAAGATGCCTTCGGTGAAGAAGAACAAGCCCTCGAATCCAAAGGGCACGCCGAAGGCCTCACCCCACTGCCCCATGAAGCGCGGCCACAACAGCCCGAACTCAAAGGTCAGCACAGTGCCGGTGACCGCGCCGACGGCGAACGTCACCGCCATGTACTTCGACCACCGCTGCGCGAGCGTCAAGGCATCCCGATCGTTATGCCGGATGCCTCGGTAGTTGGCGATCAAGGTCATGAATGTCCAGGACACGCCTAGCGGCACCAAGATAATGTGGAACCCGAGTGTGAACGCCATTTGCGCGCGCGCCCAAGGCACGGGGTTCACCTGGAGGATGGTCGTAAGTGTGCTGAGCGTCGCAGACACTATGACACCGATCCTTCGGTTCCGTGCGCCAAGATCACCGCGCGTCGACGCGCATGCTGACCTCTAACACGGTCAGCCTGGCTGATATGGCGACTGCCGGCATCACCCGCTTGGGATGAACTGTGGCTATGCCAGGACAGAAGCTCTGAGCGTCGCGACACGCTGATTTCGCATCACCATTGATCCCGCAGCCTCGGATTTAGGCCATATCGGGTTCAGTCGTGATGCAAATTCACGGACTGCGTCGGAACGGATGCGTTCACCAGCACCCGTCTCCCACGCAGTGATGACCGTGGCGACTGCCCGACCCGCTCGAGGCTGCAGCCAAATGAGCGCGACGACGAGAAACTGCTGGCGAATGACATTTCTGAGTCGATTCAGTGAAATGTCATTCGCCAGCAGTTAACCAGTGGCCAAGTACATCCGGAGAAATCGGGAGGTAGAGCAGTTAATGCTTGAAGCCATGGCAGAGCACATCACTCTGCTACGCCAGTTGGGTCAGCCTGTACCTGAGCCGGCCAACGCAGCCTGGGTCACAATTTTGGATCCTGCGGCTGCTTAGCATTTGCCCTCACAGCATTCGACGGCCTTTCTTTGCGCAAGTGCCTAAGCAGTCGAGGTCTCAGCCTTGGCCACTTTGGACGCCGTCTCGGCCTGACCCTATGACATCAGCAGCATGGCGAGATACATCAAGATCACCGGGCTGCCGTAGGCCATGGATGGCAGGTAGACAAGGGAAGGTCCGACATCACCCCGGCTAGGGGCCGCCGCGCCAGTGATCAATGCGGTGATGATCGGGCATGAAACCGTGGCGAACACCCCAAAGCACGGCCTGCGTACGGCTCGCGACGCCGATCTTGCGGTAGATCGTCCGGATATAGGACTTCACTGTGTTGGGGCTGAGGAAGGTGAGCGCTGCCACCTCGGCATTGCTCTTCCCCTGAGTAATCAGCGCCAAGATCTCTGATTCACGATCGGTCAGGCCCTCATTCCGCCCGGGCCAGTTCAACCCGTTCAGGCTGCGTGGCCGGGCCGGCGGCTCGCTAATGACGATGTCCCCGGCGTGGATCGCTTCCAGGGCCGCGACGAGATCACGCGCCGGCAAGGCCTTGGACAGATACCCGCGTACGCCGCGGGCGCGGGCGGTCTCGATGAGGTCGGGATGGAAGTTCCAGGTGTACATCACGACATGACGGGCGCGCGGGTTGCGTACCAAGAGGCTGATCTCGTCATGATCGGATTCCGGCTGAGCGAAGGAGTCATAAAGCACGATATCCACGGCGTCTGATACGTCCTGGTTGCTGTCGAGTTCAGCAATCGTCACTCGATCGCTGTATTGCTCGAGGATGTGCGCCACACCCATAACCACGATGTCGTAATCGTCGACCAAGGCGATGGTGATTGGGCTACCCACATCCGGACTATAAACCTCCCTAGGGGTGTGATGCATCCGCCCTTGGGGTGGTTCAGTGGATGACGGAGCGATGCCTTATGTCTGCAGGTATCGCTCCACATCGCAACCGTTTATCACTGTGCGAGGAGGAAGCAGTGGAGATCATCGGTGTCATAGTGGCCGGCATCATCATCGGCTTATTGGGCAAGTTTGTGGCTCCTGGAAACCGGGACAACATCCCCATCTGGCTGACCATCATCTGCGGGATCGGCGGAGTCCTGCTCGGCTGGTTCATCTACACCGCGTTCGGCGGAAACGGCAGTCCCGGTATCGACTGGGTACGCTGGCTGATCGCTCTTGCCGTGGCCGTGGTCCTCGTCATGATCGCGTCGGCGCTCACCGCCCGGTCGCGATCCAGCGCGCTCTGAGGCGGTAACGGGCAGCTAGTCGCTGCACGGGTCGCGGGCAGCGATGGCTGCGGATCTTGCTGACGCCCCACCTCCTCCACGCCCCACCTGTAAGTGGAGCGCGAAGCGAGAAGGTGGGGGCGTCAAGCGAGAAAGTGGGGCGTCACCGATACTCAGCGCCGCCTAAGCTGCCCGCGCTGTTCGGCTTGGGCACTGATCGACGTATAGGGTCTATGGACTCATTCGCCTGACTTTGGCTCGACCAGCACGAGCCAGTTGCCGCTGTTATCCCGCATTACGGCCTCCACGCCGTAGGGCCGGTCGGACGGCGGCTGAGGAAACTCCACGCCCTTGGCAGTGAGATCCTCATAAGTCTTCTGGCAGTTGTCGACCCTCAGACCGATGCCGCCCATCCGGCCGTCGGCGAGCGCACGACGTACCACATCGGCCATCTCCTCATCGAGCGGAGGGCCCGGAAGCATCAGCGTGATCTCCACTTCACGCTGATCGGGGTGTCCCACCGTGACCCAACGGAAGTCGCCCAGCATGGCATCTGTGCGTGGCTCAAACCCAAGCACGTCGGTGTAGAACTTCTTGGCTTCGTCCTGGTCGGTCACGTAGACGGTCACCAGGGAGACATTTGTGATCATGGCTAGAACGCTAGTGCCCTTATCCTTCGGCCGGCTTCTCCGAAATTGCTCTCTCTTGCAGTCCGCGCATGAAGATGTAGCAGCCGGGGATGTGGGGTACGCCGTTGCCGCCGTAGCGTTGCTGAAATTCCAAAGGCGTCTCACCAACCAGCGAGCGAAACTTCGCGCTGAACGATCCGAGGCTCGAGTAACCCACCAACATGCAGACCTCGGTGACTGTCAGGTTGGTGGCGCGCAGCAGGTCCTGAGCTCGCTCGATGCGGCGGTGCGCGAGGTACTGCGCGGGTGTTTGGCCGTACTCCGCGCTGAAGCTGCGAATGAAGTGGTACTTCGACACCCCGGCCCGCTGGGCGACCGTCGATACGTCGAGGTCCTCGGCGTAGCAACTGTCCATGAGGTCACGCGCGCGGCGCAGGTGCGGGAGCAAGTCAGTTGCTGCGGGCATGCCGGATCGTCACGTCCCACGCCAACTCAACGAGAGCGCCCGCACCCCTTCACATTAGTGAGTCTAAATTGCTGCAGCAGGCTCGAACGTCGCGAGCAGGGCTTCGAGTGCGGCCTGGTCGGGCCCGACGAAGGGGGCTGCCTGGGGCGCGAGCAATACGGTTTCGTAAAGCTGATCGTCGGGCTTGGATACCGGCGGCAAGTGGCTGCTGAAAACCGCGGAAGCTCCCCAGGCACGCAGCGGATCAACGGTGGCGCGGAACCGTGCCGGGTCGACGTGGTGCACCCAGGGGCTATCGATGGATGCCCACAGCAGCTGAAGATCGCGGACCTGATCGCCGACCGCGCGTACATCGGATGTGGTGGCGAGCTCCAGCGACGGCATCGGCGCCCCGAAGCAGTCTGAGCTGAACAGGGCGCCGGTCTTGTCGTCGAGGAAGCCTGTGGTTGACGGGCTGTCGAACAACGGTGGGCGGAAGCAGTGCAGCCGACGATCGCCGACGTTGAGTGCCTCGCCTGGGTTGAGGAGGAAGACCCGTTCGAGTGGCACAGTCCACTCGGTCGACATGATGCCCATGCCGAGGAACGTGGTTACGAGGCGGGCGCGTGGCGCGGCTTGGAGAAGCTTCCACAGACCGCCGGTGTGATCGCGGTCGGGATGCGTCATCCAGATCCACCGCACGTCGGCTGGATCGAGCACCTGGGCTAGGGCGGACACGAAATCCTTGTCCGCAGTGCTGAGACCGGTGTCGATGACTACCGGCTGCTCGGCGTGAAGCACAAAAGCGTTGACGGGGAGGAACAGCGGGGGAGCTCCTCCGAACCCTGGAACTGGGGCGAAGTCGTTGAGGACCGTGACATCGCCGAACCGGTGAATCTGCATGGCGCGCCTCCTTGCGCTTTAGAAGGGGACCTGGGTGGTGAGCAGCCCCCCGGGTTGGCCGCCGTCTGAATGAGGACGGCCGGAAATGACGCGGCAAAAGTCGGCGGCATCCATGACGATCTCTTCACCGCCGGTGCCGGAGCTCCAGCTGCCACCGGCCGGGCCGGTGAGCTGCAATCGGTAGGGCTGGCCATGGCGGCAAGCCCACTCGGCCACGACATCTGCGACCAGAACGCCGTCGTGGTCGGTGGTGATCACCGGCTCTCGACCTGTCGCGCGAGCGAGGTCTAGGCGGTGCATCCACGGGTCGCGAGTAAGGATCACATCGGTTACGTAGCCGATGGACCATGTTTCCGGTACGCCGTTGAAGACCTCTGCTCCCGGCAGGCGTATATGGCGTACGAAGCGGGGAACCCGCCGACGACCTCTGGCGCCTCGCGGGGCGACGTGATGCAACTCGGCGCGCAGCTCCTCCGGCTTGAGATGCTGGCGCTCTTCGACCTGGAATGCGGTCAGCGCGTCGACCTGGGCCTGGCCGGGCTGTTGCCGGGCCGTGGCGGCGCGGGTTTGGCGCACCACTTCGAGAGGGCTTGCGAAAAGTTTCGCCTGGCCGATGATGTGGGCGACTAGCTCCCGTACGTCCCACGCCGTGCAGTCAGTGGGCCGGGTCCAATCCTCTGATTGGAGTGCGTCGACGGCATCGATGACGCGCTGGTACTCCGTCTGGGCCAGCCGCGTCGCGGTCGGCCGTTTGATCTTTGGCTGGACAGCGCGGGGACCCGGCCAGGTGGTTGTAGTGATGATCATGAGGTGCTCCTCGTGGCGGAGGTTTGACGACGCGGACGTCGGGATGGAGTTGTCCGCCGGTTGGGCTCCGGCGGATCGGGGGGCAGGCCGAGACCGTCAGCCCAGAGATCGATGGCGCGGTCCAGCAGCGCCGACCACCTGGTGCCACCGGGGTCGTTGGCGAGCTGCTGGTTGATCAGGCCGGCGATGATCGCTGTAAAGATGTCGAAGTCGGACGGGTCGGTCAGGTCTAGATTGCGGAAGATTTGTTTTCCCAGCTCGAGCACTCGGACAGCCGGTGCGTAGGAATCCTCACTCGGCTCGAAACCGGGAATGGTGCGCTGGTTCATGAGCTGGTGGCGCGCTGGGTTGGCGACTGCGAACTCGAAGAACAAGCGCGCAGCTCCGCGGATCACTGCCCGTGAAGACTGCGGCAGTTCCGCCAGCTCCGCGTGGGCGATCCGCTCGTAGTCGCTCCACGCCTGGCCGAACATCGCGTCGTAAATCGCATTTTTAGACGCGAAGTGGGTGTAGAGCGACGGCGCTCGCATGCCTACGCGCTCGGCGAGATCGCGCAGCGTGAACTCGACGAGGCCTTTTTCCTGCGCAAGCTGCCACGCCGCCTCAAGAATCTCCGCGCGAGTTGCCTCACGGCGTTCGGCAATCCTATCGCGCTTAGGAATAACTAACATCATTAGGAGAATGCGCTCTGAACCAGGTCGTTGTCAATGGGTTAGGTGCAGGTAGCCCGTACGAGATGCTCGGCGGGGGCAAAGCTGTCAATTATTTGCGTTGCGGAGTGGTGCCTGGCATGACCAAAGAAGGCAAGATCATCTTGCATCCGGGCCGCAGTCTCCGGGCGCGAGGCGCCCTGCAGCTTGTTGAGGACGGGTCCGTGTCAGATCACGACGACATCTCCGGCAAAACGGACGGCTCAGCCGGCCACCGTTTCTCCGCACATCTCCACGAATGCAGCTCGTCTTCGGCGCTTCGGCCAACATCTCTCCGCACGGGGGGGCCGTTCATGTGCGGCGACTCGCGCTCGAACCTTCCTGCAGCTTGTGTGTCAGCGACCGGTTGCCACGGTTAGTCGACAGAGTTCCGCCCACGCGGCGGCGTCAACCCCGACACCGGATGGTCCCTGACCGGTCCACGTCGCGCAGATGTCGATTGCTTCGATTAGCATCCTGCGCAGCATGGCATCAGGATCAGGGACCAGCGCATGTGCGGTGCCCTCGACCGCGCAGCTGACAGCGTGGGGTGCGGCCTGCCTACGGAACGCTGCTAGCCGCGGATGGAAGTTACTGGTGAAGCGGTCGGCCCATTGCCTCGCGTGAGGCACTGCCTCAAGCACGCGCTCACTGTCTGAAGAAAAGCCGTCGCTCCGCCCATCCAGTTGTGCCAACACCCTCTCGCAGACCAGAACCGAGACTGCGAGGATTCGCTGTCGGTCGGCTGCTGCAACGGGCAGCGCGGCTGTAGCGCAGCGAAGGGTGATCAAGGCATCGATGTGCGGATCGTCGCCGGTCAGGCCGATTACCGATGGAATCAACTCGGCCAGACGCGGACGACCCTCGTCGGTGGTGTAGTCGTTCACCAGACGCGCGACGTGTGCCAGCAACGGGTGCGTGCACGCTGGGTGATCACTCCATCGCTCGCCGGCGAGGTATGACGCCAACTCCATGAAACACGCACCCTTACGTGGCCTTCGGTGCTTTCCTCGCGAGAGCACCGGCAGCATGTCGGGCAAGTCTTGCTGGGTCTTTGCCATGGCGAACCTCCCGGAACGGTGAGACCTCACACACGACTAGTCTGCGCCGATGCGTCCCCGCGAAGATATGACGTAGAACGGAAATTTTCGAGCCGCTGGGAGCTGCAGTTCGATGACCTGCATGCACTGCAGGGCCTGAGCGGTACTCGCTTATCAGTTTGATAAGTCGGACCTCGCCACTTGACAGTGATGTCTCCAACGCCGCGGCACTGTTGAGACCACTCGCGAGGCAGTGTTGTTGATCTTGATTCGACACCTGCTCACGCGCGGGTGTGACCGGCGTAAGCCACGATCTAGCGCCCCAATATGACGATCTGGACCGCAAGCTCAACCAGGGTCCGGGCTCGCCGCACGAGTGATTCGGCTTTGGCAGCCATTACGAGCGCCACCCCGTACTCCGCATCGCCCTTCGCGGAGAGCAGCTCGCGCAGTGCCTTCTCTGCAGTCGAGGCCTGTGGGCCGCTTGCCCAGGACCTGCTTCAGTTCCCCGCGGGAATTCGGCCCTTTCCGGTTCGGCCTCGCAGCGTCGGCAAGAAATCCTGCCGCACTCATAATTGACGCATGGCCCCTTACCGCCGGGACGATCGTTGTTGCCAATCCCGACGCGGCCAGCGGCACTGGCGCGGTGATCGCGGTCGATCCGGGGAATGGGCGGCAGGCGTTGCTGTCTCGAGGTGATCTCTTCGTCGACCCGTCGAACGTGGCGTTCCTAGCCGATGGCAGGTTGGTGGCGCCATGATGCGAGTCAACCCGGGGAACGGCGAGCACACGGATCTCGCGCCGGGCGTACGGTTCACCACGCCAACCGGAGTTGCGCTCGACGGAAACGACAACCTCCTAGTAACCGACGCAGATATTCAGGGCTTGGCAAGCCGTCTGCATCGGCTCGACCAGGGCGCCGCCCCCCGCATCCTCGCCACCGCAAAGCCGCCGCGAGCGGTTTACTTCGGCATCGCCATCGAAGGTACGGGCAAGATCCTTGTTGTCAACAATCCGAATGGCCCTCAGCGGGAACTGCTGCGTTTTGATCCGACGAACGGGGCAATGGCGAAAGTGTCCAGCGGCAACAAACTCATCGCTCATTCCGGAGTCGCGGTCGAGGCAAACGGCCAAATCCTGGTGATCGATCAGGTGGTTGGCGTCGTTCGCATCGACCCCAACAACGGATCGCAGACCGTGGTCTCTAGCGGCGGCCACCTGGCCGGCGCAACGGGCGGCCCCACCGGCCTGACGGTGCGCAGGTAACTCCCGCGCCCCTGCCGGGAAAGTGGTCAGCTCTGACAGTTCTTGATCGATTCATCCCTGTCGTATGCGACCACTTTCCCAATCAGCCACCAGCCAGTCGGAACTCGCTGACCACTGCAGATGTGAGCTGGGTTTCCGAGTGGCGGTTCACGACTTGGGGCGCAAACCTGCGCGAATTCCCGGTTCGGTCATCCGCCGGTACAGCTGGTCCATCTCTCGCGCTGTGTACGGCAAGTCGTTCTCGAGCCACCATCGCACACCGAGCCCAACCAGTGCGTTGACGGCGAACTCCACGACCGCCTCCAGCGGAACCTGGGTTTCGCATTTGGGCGCCCTGGCAGCGAGCTCTGGCTCGAGCAGCTCAGACAGAAACCGGTGGAGGTAGCGAAGGAACGCCTCGGCTCCCCGCTTGCCTGCCATGGCCTTCCATACCTCTCGGTGCCGGCCAAAGTGCTCGAACACGGCGAGGGTCTGCGAGGGTGGCCGGCTCCCAGGGGAACCGTCGATGCCTGAACTCTCCGGCTGGAACGCTGCGCGGAGCTCCTCAAGCCCGAAGACGAGGAGCTCCTCCTTGTCGCGGAAGTGTGCGTAGAAAGTCGATCGGCCTACGTCTGCACGGTCGATGATGTCTTGGATGGTTACGCGCTCGTAGCCCTGCTCCACAATCAGGGAGATCAGCGCGCTGCGGAGCAGCTCCCGGGTGCGCCTGACCCGGCGATCGACCTTCTCCTCCGTCATCGGCGCCTCCCACCATCTACGGATCTTTCCGAACAATCCCGGCGAACCGTTCGATAACGCACATCTCGGCCGAATTGACTGTTGTCGTGTGCTAAACCGAACAGTACCACTAGTAATGAACAATATGTTCATAACTGGACTCAATGTCGGATTGGAGGAGACTTCCATGTACGACGCCCCGATTTATATCTGGGTACTGGCCTTGATCCCCGTGGTCGGGATTCCTGGCATCACCAGCGTCATGCTCTACCGGGGAGCCCTGGCCGCCGGGCTCAAGCGGCGGACGGCCTCGACAGTCCTTGCTGTGGCTGCCGCTGTATTCGCCGCCTGGATTGTGACAACCGGGCTGCTCGGAGCCGCCGGCTTTTACCACCAGCCTTCGGGCCAGGCGGCTCCATGGTTCGGCGCCACGTTCGCAGTCGCGCTGCTTGCGCTGCTCGCGGCGACCCGCATACCGACGGTGGCCCGCATCCTGACCGGCCCGGGCAGCCTCGTACGGCTCACAGTGCCGCACACGTTGCGGGTCTTGGGTGTGACATTTCTGCTTGTGATGGCGGCGGGACAACTACCGGCGGTGTTTGCATTGCCCGCTGGATTGGGTGACATCGCGGTTGGACTTGCTGCGCCTTTCGTTGCGCTACGGCTGATGAGAGGCACCGGCCGTAGGCGGGCGGTGTGGTTCAACGTGCTCGGAATAGTGGACCTGGTTGTCGCCTTGACTATCGGCTTCCTGGCCGGTCTCGGCCCTTGGCAGGTCATCGATGTCACCCCGACGACCGAGGCGCTGGCTCTGGTTCCCCTGGTCTTGATCCCGACGGTGGCCGTACCGGTCGCGATTTCGTTGCACATCGTGTCTCTGATCAAGCTTCGTGCCGATGGCCTCGACACCGGGCAAGGGCCTGGACAGACTGCAGCAGCGCGCCAGCAGTCCACAATGTCCGACGTCCTGTCCAACTGAGACTGGGAAAGCCATGAGAACGGCATATCGAGTACTTGCGCTAGCGATAGCCGCGTTGGTGGTGATCCAGGCGGCTGTCATCGGCTACGGGATGTTCGCACAGCTGAATTGGATCGACCATGGCGGCACGCTTGATAAGTCAGCGCTGGAATCCAGCGCGCCTGGCGCAGCGGCGTTCTTGCTGCACGGTTTGAATGGCGGCATCGCGTTGCTACTGTCGTTGGCGTTGTTGATCATCTCGTTCTTCGCCAAGATTGCCCAAGGTGTCAGATGGGCGGTTATCGTCTTGATCGCCACCGTGGTGCAGGTTGCCCTGGGCATGCTGTCGCATACCCTCACCGCGGTTGGCGCGCTGCATTGGGCGGTTGCACTGGTTCTGTTCGGCGTTGCTGTGGGAGCGGCGACGCACGCACGCAAGCTTGCTCCCGTCAAGGAGAGGGTGCCAACCGATGTCGCCTGATAGAAAGGTGAGCAATGCCTCGTAGCTCCACCCGGCTACGACTCATCGTCGCCATCCTGGCGGCAGTCGCGGTCCTTGCGCCGCTCGCCTGGCTTTGGCAGTCGAGTCTGGTGGGCAAGAGCTATTCGGTGATGGGCATGGGCTATCTGGACTATGGGGGTGGTCCGGTCGCCGAACATGATCATGGTTCGACGGCTCGCTCAGTCGCGGATCTCAAGGTCGAGGACTCGCGCAAGGCCGACGTACGCGTTGATCTTGTGGCCGAGCAGCAAAACCTCAACATTGGCGGCCGGTCGGTACCCGGCTATACCCTCAACGGCACCTCACCGGGCCCGACGATTACGGCGCGGCCGGGGCAGCTGGTCGAGGTGCATCTGCGCAACGCCTCGGTGAAGGCTGGCATCGCGATGCATTGGCATGGCTACGACGTACCGGCGGCGATGGACGGCGTGGCTGGTGTGACTCAGGACGAGGTGCCGGTCGGCGGCGAATTCACGTATCGCTTTGTGGCCGATCAGATCGGGACGTACTGGTATCACTCCCACCAGGTCTCCCATGAGCAGGTGATCGGCGGGCTCTTCGGCTCACTTGTGGTGCTGCCCAAGACCGGTCACAGCGACGGCGTCGATGTGGTGGCGGCCGCTCATACGTATTCCGGTATGAAGACGATCAACGGCGTGGCCGGGGATCTCAAGGTGCCTGCCAAGCCGGGCCAGCAGGTGCGGCTCCGAGTGATCAACACCGACAATGGCCCGATTGAGAGCTGGGCGGACATGCCGTTCCGGGTGCTTGCGATCGACGGCTACGCGGTTAATGGCCCGACCGATGTGACCGATCACTCGGTGACGATCACCGCGGGCGGTCGCGTTGATCTTGGAGTCAGGATGCCAACCGACGGCCGGGCCGTACGGGTGCAGGTCTCGAAGGGCACCGCCGTCATTCTCGGCACCGGTGATCCTGCCGTGCCGCCCCAGCCCGCGGCGGCGGTCGACTTCCTGAGCTACGGAAGCCAGACTGCGTTGCCGTTCGACCCAGCGAAGGCGAACCGGCGCTTCGACTACTCCATCGGCCGCCGCCCTGGCTTCGTGCGTGGTGTCCCCGGGCTGTGGTGGTCGATCAATGGCCATCTCTATCCACACGTGCCGATGTATGTGGTCCGCGATGGCGACATTGTGATCATGCACATCGACAACCACAGTGGGCAGGTACATCCCATGCATCTGCACGGCCATCATGCGGTAGTGCTTGCCCGCAATGGCGTCGCCGCTACCGGGAGCCCCTGGTGGATCGATTCACTGAACGTGCTGGACGGCGAGAGCTATGACATTGCCTTTGTTGCCACTAATCCCGGCATCTGGCTCGATCACTGTCATCATCTCAAGCATGCGGAGCAGGGCATGGTGGCTCATCTGATGTATGAGGGGATCACTACGCCGTACCGAATCGGGGGAACCGCTGGCAACCAGCCCGAATAGCCGCCGTTAAGACGACCGGCTCGCAGCGCACTCGATGGGTCGTTTCGCAGCACAACCGTCACAATGGCCCGGCGAGGCAATCGCCGCAGGGAGGGCAAGGCTTGCAACGAACTGGTGCTGCAACCAAAACGTCAGCTCGAGTTGCGGGAAAGCAAGCGCCGATATGACGCGCGGTTTCTTAACCGGTTTGATCCAATCAACTCCGGAACCCAGGGTCTCAGTAGCGGGTGATATTCGGCTGAAAGGCCTTGTGCGGCTCCTGTCACCCTTGCTTGGGTGGTATGTCCGGCGACTCATTCAGCGATTCACTTTGCACCCCTCAAGATCGCGGCCGAGGCTGGAAAGAGGCAGCCGCGAAAGACGAGCCGAGGCTCTAGTAGTCGACGACACTCCCGCAGCTCATGTTCGTGACGGTGGCTGTCAAATCCAGCGGCACGGCTATTCGACAATGCCGTAGGTCACGTGGAAAGTGGTCGACAACGACACGTAATCGGCTTCGGTGCGTGTCGTAGTCGACCACTTTGTGCCTAGGAGCCGCCATCGAGTTCGAGACGTGGCTTGTGCGGAGGAACGCAGCCAGAGGAGTCGGCTTCACCCGATCGGCCGATCCCACGCCCAAGTATGAAAGGAGAATCTGCTCATCTGCAGAGAGTCTGAAAGCTGCACCTCAGCGAGGTGAGCCTCGCCAAAAAAGATCGTGCGCGTTTGACCTGTGTCTTGACAGGTCAAACGCGCACGATCTTTTCGTCAGCTGGGCTGGTCGACGGTGAAGTGCACGCCGCTGAACTGCTGACGCCAGCCCGACACATCGAGAGCGACCTCGTTCGGGTCGCCGTCCAGATCGAGGCCTCGGGCGATGAGGTCCGCCAGATCGGCCATGTCAGTTGTCTTCATTCCGAGCCGAACCAACTCCGGAGTTCCCATCCGCAGACCATTCATGTCGCCGTCGACGGCGGTATCGGGCAAACCGATCCCGCTCGCGAGCAGGTTTGCTCGGCGCAGCCGCTTCGCCGCGTGCTGGCCGCCGCCCCAGCGCTGCGCACGGAGTGCGAACTGATGGGAACGCGTCGGCCCGTACGCGCATGAGAACACCGGCAGACCAGCGGCGGTCAGCTCCTCGGCCAGCCGGGCCGCCGTGTCGACCATGGCCGCGGCGTAGGCCGCACCGGCTACCTTCCAGTCCAACATGGTCACCGCCAGTGCGGCGGATTTCCCGACGTCGAAATTCGCCGTTAGCCCCGGGAATGCGATTTTGTCGATCCGCTCGGCCAGCTCGGCGTCATTGCTAAGAACTACACCGCCTGGCGGCCCGCCGAGGCTTTTGTAGGTGCTGAAGGTGAGGAGGTGGGCGCCCTCCTCAAGGGGCTGTTGCCAGGCCTTTCCGGCGATCAAGCCACACAGGTGTGCGGCGTCGAACAGCACCTTGGCTCCGACCTCGTCGGCGATCTCGCGAATCGCGGTGACCGGATGCGGGTAGAGGTTCAGGCTGCCGCCGATCGTGATCAGCTTTGGCCGCATAGCGTGAGCCAGGTCGCGGAGTCCGTCAACGTCAGCCGAATAATTCTGGGCCGAAACCGGAGCAGGGACAGTATTAAGCCGGTACTGACCGGCCGATCCGCTCGCATGGTGGGTGACATGACCGCCGATAGTGGGCGGCGGAGCGATGATCGTGTCGCCGGGTTCACAGGTGGCCATGAAGGCGTAAACGTTCGCAATGGCGCCGGAGGCGACGCGGATCTCGGCGTAACGAGCACCGAAGACCTCGGCGACCAGCTCGGCGGCGATGATCTCGATTTGCTCGATTGCCTCCAGGCCCATCTCGTATTTGTCCCCGGGATAGCCCAGTGACGGCCGTGACCCCAGATGCGCCGAGAGCATCGCCTCCGCACGTGGGTTCATGATATTCGTGGCCGGATTGAGGTTGATGGAATCGATGTCATGGATCCGATGGTTTTCGGCAACCAGGCGGTCCAGCTCAGCGAGCACTGAGGTTGGCGTGGACGTCGCCACAATCTCAGCCACAGTGCTGACTCGGTCATCGGCATGCCGGGGTACCCATGGTCGGTGAGCCAGCGCGGTCATCTCGATACTCCTGTGCTGTACGTTGCTGCTGTATTGGAATGGTCTCGTAAAGACGTCGGGGCGCCCACCGAAGAGAGGGCGGGGGCCTCGCGGTGACTCGCGTAATGCCGGCATCAGCACCGGCCCGGCTGGCGATATCCCTCGCGGTCGGGATCATCGTCCTAGCGCTGGTCAGCCTCTTGACCAGACTGCTCCTGGGTGTGCTCTCCGGCATCGCCGGTATGGGCGCGGCGTTCGTCCTGACCGGGCTCGTCGTGCTCTGGCCGATGACCGCCGACAGCACCCGGGACAACGCAATGCGCCAAAATTACCGGCCACACGTCGAGGAACTACTCGTTGCTGCGGCGGCGTTCGCGAGTCTGACGCTCATCGTCGTACTGCTGGTGGTCGGCGACTCAGGTACCCGAAACTTCGCCGCGGCGATCGGGCTTATCGGCCTCTTCTTGGCCTGGGCGATGCTGCATATGCTGTACGCCGCCCGATACGCGTACCTTTACTACAGCGAACCCGTGGGTGGCATCGACTTCAACAGCAGTGACCAGCCGTCGTACCGTGACTTCTTCTACTTCAGCTACAACCTAGGGATGACCTACCAGGTATCCGACACCGGCGTATCCAGCACCGCGATTCGCTCGGTGGTGCTGCGGCACTGCCTGCTGTCGTACGTCTTTGGAACGGTCATCCTCGCCGCGACGATCAATCTCATCGCCGGACTCATCACAAGCTGACGCCATTCAGCGCTGGCTGAGCAGTTCGGCCAGGACGGCTGCCTCGCTGATGTCGCTTCGCTTCGTTGCGGTCAGCAGAGTGAGCCGTCCCTGATCGGCCAACTCGCGAAGACGGGCAAACGCAGCGGCCCGCTCTTGATCACGGAGTTCGGCGCGATAGCGGCGGGCGAATTCGGCGTACCGGTCGGGATCATGGCCGTACCACTTCCGCAAGTCGGTAGAGGGCGCAATCTCCTTGCACCACTCATCGAGGTGGGCCCGCTCCTTGGCGAGTCCCCGCGGCCAGAGCCGATCAACCAACACGCGCTTCCCGTCGTCGGGCTGTGGCGGGTCGTACGCCTGACGGACCTGCACCTGCGCTGCCTTCGCCATCAGGTTCTCCGGCGGGTTAGCGGTTCGCCGCTCGATCGGCGGCGGCTTCCTGGACAGTGAGTTCGGCCGCAGGGTCTGCCTCCAAGCGTTGGTCTGGGATGGGCGCACCGCTCCGGATGGAGCGACCGTAGCTGCCGTCCTCGACCCGCTGGAGCGCCCGATCGAGTGCCTCGAGTCGGTCGCGCAGGCCGGCGGCCACAGCGTCGTCGACGCCCTGCTGCGTCAGGGGCGTCGCAGGATAAGCCGCATCGCGTCCGGCCTCATGATCATCTGTTCGGGACTCGCCAACATCGGCCAGCAGCTGCTGCACGCGTGTACGCTCCGCGTTCAGTAATGATCGAGCCCGTTCCAATTCCATCGACCGCACCTCCGTTGTTCCTGTTGTACCTCACCCCGCGATGTGGTCAGCCGGCGACTGGGTCCCAGCCGCGCAAGTGCCTGACGGACTGGCGATACTCCCACTCAATGGCGTCTTTGAGCAGGTGGGCCAGCCGCCCGCCACTGGTGATGCCGGCGATGTCGGCGACTCCGCGGCGGATTCCGACCGAGACGACGAATCCCTTGTCATGGAATGTGAACGCCTCCAGCGGAAGGCCGTCCAGCTCTGCGTCCAGGTTGCGGGCCACCGTCTCGCCCTCTTCCAGCGCCACCTGCGCCAGTGGGGGCAGTACGTGCCCGCTGCGCGGATCCACGACCGAGGCGATATCGCCGGCAGCGTAAATGTCCGGGTGATCCAGTACGCGTAGGTATTGGTCGACCTTGACGCGGCCATTGTGGCCGGTCGGCAACCCCGAATCGGCCACCAGCTCGGGTGCTTTCACCCCACCCGCCCAGACGAACACGCCGCCCTCCACCAGCTGGCCGTCCTTTAGCCGGAAGCCCTCCTCGGTCGCGGCGGCGATCGCCGCATTGGTGCGGACCTTAACCCCAAGATCAGCAAGGATTGTGTTGGCCTTGTTGATCAACTCGGCTGAGGAGCCAGCCAGGATGGTGGGGCCCGCCTCGACAAGCCACACGGTGGGCCGGTCTGGCGCCAGGCCGTACCGGCTGGCTTCTTCCGGCAGCATCTCGGCAAGCTCGCCGGCTAGTTCGACGCCGGTGGCGCCGCCGCCGCCGATCACCATGGTCGCCAGGCGGCGCTGCTGCGCGGGGTCGGTGGCCGCCGCGGCCGCCTTGAGAGCAGTGCCGACCGCCGCCCAAACCCGCTCGGCGTCGCTGGCTGAGTACAACGACAGCGTGCGCTGGGCAATGCCGGGGATGGCGAAGTCGTTGGGCCGGCTGCCGAGGGCGAGCACTAGCCGGTTCCAGGTGATCGACCCGACACCGGTGAGCAGCCGTTGGTCGGCGAGATCGAAACCGGTGATATCGGTTTGCACGAAGCGGACTCGCTTGGCAAGCATGTCTTGGAGCGGGATGCGCACCGCATCGGCGGCCCGTGTTCCGCCCGCGACTCGGGGCAGCTCAGTGAGCACCTGGTGGTAGTCGTGCCGGTCGACCAGAAGCAGCTCGGTCATTGGGTTGTTGCGCAGCTTGGTTGTCAGGCGCAAGGCGACATGTAGGCCGGCATAGCCGGCCCCTGCGATCACGATCTTGTTGAGCTCCGACATGCCGACCTCCACCCAATCAGTCCAAGCCGGCTGCAGCCAGCTCAGCAGACCATTCGTCGGCCTCCTCCGCCGACGGTCGCCTACCCTCGATGCTGGCCGCGGCGAACCGGGCAGCGAGCCGAGTTGCCCGCCGAATGCCTGCCCTTTGCACAAGGCCGTAGAGGACTCCTGCTGTGGCGGCGTCGCCGGCCCCGGTCGTACTGACGACGCGACGTGGCGTAGCGGCCGGTACCCATTCCGCCGTCGAACTCCAGGTCGACCAGACCGATGAGAGGGTAAGCCCGGCCGCCGCTAGACGGTCGGTTCCAGCGCTGATCGCGTACGCCCCTCGGGCACCTGCCGACACGACGGCGACGGCGCATCCGTCGTCGAGCAGGCGTTTAGCACATTCCTCGACAAGATCATCGTCAGGTGTTCGTGCGATACCGAGCGCCGACGTCAGGTCATCCAAGCTCGGTGTGGCGATATCGACGTACGGCATGATCCGGGCGAAGACTCTACGCCAGTCCATGTCGCCGACTTTGGAACGTGGATCCACCACGGCGAGGTCGAGCGACGTCGTAATCTGTCGACTGCGCGCCTCCTGGAGCACATTGAGGAGGGGTGCGGCGTCGTCAGCCAGCAGGGCGGGCAGTAGTGGCGGGTAGCCGATGTGGAGGATGTCCACTCCGTCGAGGTTCACCTCCCGGCCCGTGAAAACCGCGTTCGCGCCGGGGTGATGCCAGAACGTCCGATCATGATCAGGCAGTTGCAAGACGATGGTGTACGAGGTCGCCGCGCCTGTCGTGATCGTGACGCTTTCCGTGTCGATTTCATGTTCGGCGAGCAAGCGACGGATGATCTCGCCCAGCGGGTCGTCGCCGACAGTCGCGCAGACCCGGGTCGGGACACCTGCGGCTGCAAGGGCCAGCCCCGTATTCGCGACGCATCCGCCGAGACTGAGCTGAGCCGAGCCGATCTCATAGAGCTGACCCGGCACGAGCTCAGGGACACGACTGAGCTCGGGAGTGATGTCGATGCACAGATGCCCGGCCACGAGTACGGAGTGCACGATCAGCCGCCCACCCGTACGACCGCTCCTGTCTCGTGCGATTGGATTGCCGCACGGTAGATCGCGTGCGTGAGTGTTGCCTCCTCCGGCGTGGCGCAACCGAACCCGTTGTCCAGGGCATCCTCCCGCTCGGCCAGAAACGCTGCCAGCATCTGCAGGATGGCGTCGGAGAAGCCGGATTCGAAGTTCGGGCCGGTCACGGTCGGCCACACCGACTGACTGCCGGCGTCGAGGGATGACCAGACCTGCTCACGACCACTGCCCGCCACGTCCATGATCGAAAAGATCTCCACCCGTTTCGGGTTCTTGGTCGAGAATCGCACTCCGCCGTCCAGGCCGAGTGCTTCGAATTCCCAGGTGTTCTTTTCTCCCGGGTCAATCCGCTTCATCTCTGTTGTCAGCGGGAACGAGTAGCTCTCCATGCTCACCCATCCGTGCAGGACTGCATTGTCCCAGGTATCACAGCGCTCCCGGCCGCCGTTCGGGCTCGGCCGTTCGGTCACGATGTCCTGCAAGATTCCAAAGATCCGGTCCGGGACCCAACGGAGTCGCAACGGTACGTGCCAGACGTGCAGACCAAGATCATTCATGACGCCGGCCGCGCCGCAGTATCGCGCCTGGCGCTTCCAGTTGATCGGCTTATTGATATCAAGATCACTGGCGTGCAGGAAGGCGCAACGGGCTTCGATGATCTTGCCTAAGGCACCCGATTGCACGTAGTTGATCGCCGCTTGCGCGCCCGGGAAGTACGGCATCTCACTCGAGCACCGTACAAATGACTGCGGGTTGGCTGCTGCCGCCGCCATGATCGCTGCTGCGGCGGAGGCGTCGATGCCGAACGGTTTCTCGGCGAGCAGGCTCTTGCCGGCCTGGATGGTGTCGACGTAGAGCTGTTGATGAAGATCATGACGTACGGCGATATAGAACACGTCGATCGAGTCGTCGCCGAGAAGCTCGCTGTAGTCCGTGGCCTTACGCGTCACGCTCGGTATCTGGTCGAACCAGTCCAGGGCGGCTGGATTGATGTCGCAGACCGCGGTGAGCTGCGGACGTACCGGATGATCAATGAGCGCCGGCCAGCGCTGCAGCGCCGCGGCGATTTCCCGTCCCATGAGGCCGCCGCCCACGATCGCGACGTTCACGATCTTGGTCACTGCGCTCCTCCCACTAACCGCAGGGCGTCCTCGACGCTGGCGTTCTCGTGGAGCACTGCCATCAGCGCTCGAGTGATCCCCGATGGGTTTTCGTGCTGTACGACGTTCCGGCCGTACACGATGCCGCGGGCTCCTTGATCAAGCACTGCCACGGTCCGCTCCAGCAGCGTGCGGTCGTCGACCCGACCGCCACCGCGTACCAGAACAGGTACGTCGCCGGCGACCTCGATGATCTTGTGATAGTCCTCGACGTTGTCGGTGGGGTCGGCCTTGATCAGATCGGCGCCCAGTTCGCGGGCCTGACGGACCAGGGTCATGATCTTGTCAGTGTCACCGTCGACCATGTATCCGCCTCCCGCGGCGGCATTGTCCTTCATTACCAGCGGTTCGATCATCACCGGCATGGCGTACCTGCTGGCCTCCGCTCTCAAGATCATGATCGAGCTGATGTTGGCCTCGCGGATCTCCGGCCGCCCGGGTAACTGCATGAGGTTGGCGCAGATCGCTACCGCGTCGAGACGCACGGCCTCCTCGATCGCGTTCGGGAGGTGGTGGCTGAACAGGTGCTCATCCAGCGGGTTCCCGTAAACGTTCGCGACATCGCTCCGCAAGACCAGCGCCGGCTTTTGCTTTCCGGGAACGGCTTGGAGCAGTCGGGCCTGGCCCACTGTGAGCTGTACGGCATCTGGATTCGCGGCAACCAGGGTGCGAACCACCGCCGCCATGTCCTCGATGCCGGTCAAGAAGGATCGCTCGCCGAAGAATCCGTGGTCCACGGCCACGTCGAGAGCTCGCCCAGACTGTGGGTCAAACAGGCGGTTCAGGCGGTAAACGGACACGTGACGAACCTCAATCCGCTAGCGAGTAGGCCCCGAACGCCACGAATCGAGTACCCGGTCGACGGCCGGTCGTACTCGTTCGCGGGCCTCCACGCGCGGTACGCCGGACATGAGTAGCCGGTCGTAGTTGGTGTCCTCATGGCGTACCGACGCCACTACGGAGAGAGTGATCGCGTTGTCGTCGAGTGCGCGGCCGGCCGCCGAGCGACCCACCCTGCCGCTGCCGCGCTGGCCGGTATGCCGTGCGATCTGCCGGGCGCGTCGCTTCGGGCAGCCGGGAAACAGCCGGACAATCTCGGCGGCCTCCTTCTCCTGGAACGCGACGTCGTCCGCCTCGCGCCTTAGCTGGTCGCGTTCGCGCCGCCGGCGCCGAACCTCCTCGTCGCTGAGACACTGTTGCTCGGCCAGCTCGAGCGCCTGCGGCTCGACCAGAATGCCCTGGCGCTCATACCGCTTCCGGGACCGGCTGAACTTGACCACGACGGCCGACAGCGCGCTCGCCGTCCTGGCACGCCGGCTCAGTGCCGCATCACCGGCTGGCAGGAAGAGAAGATGATCAAGGTCTACGCACCTGAGACAGTGCGGGCCGGCATCGTCCATCACCAGCAGCCATCCGGTGTCTCCGCAGGTGATACAGGTGAAGTCGCGCAGCGGCACGATGGCTAGCAGATCTTGAGGGGTGTCTTTCATGGAAACCATTGGCGCTTCACCTTACGCGGTCACGTGCCGAGTAAGGAGCATGAGCTCAGAAGAGGCGATACTACTAGTCGAGCGGGGCGACACAGTGACAATCACCAAGCACGGTCGAGCGGTTCGTGTCTACTCGGTAGCCCCGAACCGCTGGTAGGCGGCACGCAGTCGATCAATAAGGGTCTGCCCGCCCAACACAGCGTCAGGAAGCGGAAGCTGCCGCAGCAGCAGATCTGACTCCACGTTCATGGTTGCGGGTCGCGCGGGAAGCGGGGCGGGGGGCTGCCAGAAGCGATCCGACCGATCCGAAGTATCCGCGTGCCAGCTCAGGCCGCTCAAGGCCAGTGCCGCCCCGGTCGCAGCCGGGAGCTGGTCGGAAGGCTCACTGGCCGTGCCGTCGGCCGAACCATCCGCCCGCAGCTCCCGCAGTCGGCCCAGCAGCGTCTCCCGATCTCGTCCACGCCAACGCAAGATCAAAAACGGATCCGCGTCGAAAGCCTCCGCCAGCAGGTAGAACGTCGCCGCGAGATGCTTGCACGGCACTTCCCAGTCCGGACAGCTGCATCGCAGCTCAAGCTCATCGAACGTACGCGGGAACAGCGGCGCACCAGCGCCATCGAAGAGCTCCTCGAGCTCGGGCGGCACCTCACCAGCAAGGAGCTTGGCGCTCGGCAGGGCCTGCTCCGATAGCGCGATCTCGGCCTTTGCCCAGACCAGCTCGGGAAATACCGCCAAGCCGATCATGACCCTGTACGGGCGAACTCGGGATCCCTGCACCATCGCGCGTACCTCGCCGGGCAGCACCTCAAGGGACATGACCTGTCCCTTGCGCGCGTACGTGCGGCCCCGCGTGAGCCTGCCGCCCACGGCGAACGACTCGAGTACGTTGAGGAACCGCCGCGACCACCATGAGGAACCAATCTCGCCTCGGCTGCTACGCGCCTTGAGCCCGTTCTCGACCGCGCGCGGCCGCGAGGGCGGATACCACCCGCTCATTCGACGACTGCTCCTGCCTCGAGCCGTAGCAATTCCGCCAGCTGGCCGGTGGACAACTCGGTAAGCCACTGTTCGCCGGTGCCGACGATCTTCGCCGCGAGGCCGCGCTTGTCACGGATCATGGTCGCGATCTTCTCCTCGACTGTGCCGGCGCAGACGAGCTTGCGTACTTGCACCGCTCGGCGTTGTCCGATCCGGAATGCGCGGTCGGTCGCCTGGTCCTCAACAGCCGGATTCCACCAACGGTCCACATGGACGACATGATTGGCCGCCGTCAGCGTCAGTCCGGTGCCTCCCGCCTTCAGTGACAGCACGAATAGCGGCGGCGACCAGGTGTCATCGGCCTGGAAGCGAGCGACCATGGCGTCTCGGGCTGGCTTGGGGACGCTACCGTGCAAGAAAAGCACCTCGCGGCCGAACCGCCCAGCAAGGTGTCCCCGCAGCAGCGCCCCGAACTCGGCGTACTGGGTGAACAGCAGCGCCTTCTCGCCAACGGCGAGGACCTCGTCGAGAATCTCGTCCAGTCGTTCGAGCTTGCCCGAACGCCCGGCCAGCCGGCTTCCGTCGCGGAGGAAGTGCGCGGGATGATTGCACACCTGCTTGAGTTTGGTCATCGTGGCCAGCACGAGCCCGCGCCGCTCGATGCCTTCTGATCGACTGATGCGGTCGAGCATGTCGTCGACCACCGCTTGATACAGCGCCGCCTGCTCGGCAGTCAGATTGCAGACCAGCTCCATCTCCAGCTTCTCGGGCAGGTCGGCGATGATCGAGGAGTCGGTCTTGAGGCGGCGCAGGATGAAGGGTCCGGTGAAGCGGCGCAGCCGATCCGCGGCATCGTCGTCACCTCGCCGCTCGATCGGCTCTGCGTACCGTTTCTTGAAGGCTGACGCAGATCCGAGGAGGCCCGGATTGGCGAACTCGAGGATTGACCACAGGTCGGCGAGGCGGTTCTCCACCGGAGTGCCCGTAACCGCGATCCGAGTTCCCGCTGGTATCGAACGGATCGCGCTGGCTTGCTTGGTGGCGGCGTTCTTGATCGCCTGCGCTTCGTCAACGACCACCCGCCGCCAGGTGATCTTCCGGAGATCTGCTGCGTCCCGGGCGGCAATCGAATAGGTGGTGATCACAAGGTCGCAGCCCGCGATCGCCTCGGCGAACTTGTGCCCGCGGGCACGTTCGGCGCCGTGATGGACATGCACTCGAAGCTGCGGGGTGAACCGGGCGGCCTCGCGTTGCCAGTTGCCTACCAGCGACATCGGGCAGACCAAGAGGCTGGGGGCGTCGTGTTGCTCGTACGCGAGAAGCGCAAGCAGTTGCACCGTCTTGCCTAGACCCATGTCGTCGGCGAGCACGCCACCTAGCCCGGCCCGCCCCAGGAAGTCAAGCCAGGCGAGACCTCGGGCCTGATAGGGGCGCAGCTGCCCGTGGAAGGAGTCCGGAGTCCCGACGTCCGCGATCTTGTGCTCTGCGCGTCCAGACAGCAGGTCGCCGAGCCAGCCGTCGGCTTCTACCGCCGCGACCGGCAGGCCGTCCGGTGCTGCATCGATGCCGAGCCCGAGGCGTAGCAGTTCACTCACGCGGGCCTGCCCGCTCTGTCCTGCAAGTTTCAGACCGGCCGCCAGTCGGCGCGGATCCAGCTCGATCCACTGGCCACGTAGTCGGACCATCGGTGCCTTGAGTTCGGCGAGCTCGGCCAACTCATCGCTGGTCAGGGCCTCATCGCCGATGGCTAGGTCGTAGCGGTACGAGGCAATCGCGTCGAAGCCGATCACTGTCGCATCGGCTGCCACCTGCCCCGGCTGGGACGGCGTCGAGGCCGTCACTTTCAGGCCCAGCCTGGAGGACGGCTTGGTCCACCAGCCAGGAAGCTGGACACCGAATCCGGCGGTGGCCAGCGCGGGCGCGGTGGCGCTCAGAAAGCGATGCGCACCGTCGGTGTCGAGTGTCAAACTGCGCGGACGCGCGGCTCGCAAGGCAGTGTCAAGGTCCGGATAGAGTCGGCTGGCCTTGCCGAGCTCGGCCAGGAAGGTCTCTTGGGGGGCGTCGACGTGACGAGCCAGCGCCGGAAGTTTCTTGCCACGCGAACGCCAGACCGCATCGGCATCAACGAACAAGCTCGGCTCGTCGGCTGCCTGCAGCCCGAACCGTAGCTGCCAGTCCTCGAGGTCAACGGCAGGCTCCATGAGCCGGAAGCATGCGCGTACCGGACCCTCCACAGCGTCCTGCTGCCAGGCTGTGATCGCCGCCGCGAGGGTCGCCAGCTCGTGTGGATCGGCAGCAAAGCGTCGCTCCCTGCCTGTCAGCGCGGCCAACCATGCGCGAGTCGTCGCCGTACCCGTCCGGCCGATCTTGAGCTGCGTGGCATCGAGTGCTGCTCGGGCGGCCGCGTCCACGAGGGCGTCCAAGGCGTCTGACCAGATGGCAAACTCCTCGCCTGGATTCGCCGCTGCCAGCGGTAGGGGCATTGAGGAGGCCAAGACGCGAGTCCAGGCCGCGTCGGATCCGGTTAGCACCGGACGCCAGAGGGCTCGGGGTGGATCGGGGAGCACGGTTGGTAGCAGACGTCCCCTGATGACCAAGTCCGTCACGAAGCCCGCGAGCTCAATCAGGTGGACAACCGATGCCCCGTACGTGGCGCCGTCTCCGTCGAGAGCGCGCAGCAGGTCTAGTGCGAGATCGGCTTCGAACTCCAGCGTTGGGACTTGCCAAAGTCCAACCCGGAGATCGCCGCCCACCTCAGAGACGTCGTCTCTGATCAGTTCGGGCGAAGCGACCGGCCCACCGCCGCGTGTCGGAAGAGTAAGGGTGGCCGTTTCGGTTGCGGCCTTGCCCGCGACCGGAGGCAGCAGTCCGACGAGATCGTCATGCGAGGCGGCGTACGGATGCGGCTGTACGCGTGGTGCCCGGCCTCGTCGTCGCGCCGGCGTCGTTGGAGCGGATGAGTCTTCACCCCAGATGGCCAGCCCGCCCAGGCGCGAGGTCGCTGGGCTGAGCCAGCAGGCATGAATGATGAACACGTGACTCCTTCGGCGTCGAGCCATAGACCGGACGGGCTCGGTGCGCCGGCTCGATTATGCAGGACCGCTCCCCGCTCGGGAGAAGGACTCGGGCGCGTCGTGACGGGCTGGCTCACTTCAAAGGTTGCTGGTGGGGAGGCAGCAAGAGCAAGGTCAGGGTGTGGCTCAGCCAGTCTTCGTAGTGGTCGGGGCTCCATCCTCGATGGCTGGTGAGTTCGACATAGGTGTCCGGATTGGCAAGAGCGCCGTAGATGGCTGCGGCGTCTTGGGCGCTCATGCCTTCCCGGAGGGGTCCGTTGTCGAGCAGCATGGCGATGTAGGCGGTCTGGTGCCGGTGGCGACGTTGACGGTCTGCGGCGACGAATTCGGACAAGGCGGGGTCGGCGGTGCCGGAATTACGCAGGATGCGATGTGCGAGCGCCGTACGCTGCAGGATGCCTCGTGAGAGATGGGCCAGCCGGGCCAATTGGGTGCGCTGGTCGGTGATGGCGCGGATTGCCGCGATCTCGGGAAGATCAAGGACGTCGACCCGCGGGGCGTCTCCGACGATGGCCGTTTCAAGAATCTCCGATATCAGAGTGAGCTTGTTGCCGAATCGGGAGTAGACGGTTTCGGCCGCTACGTCTGCCTCGGCCGCAATCGCGCTGATCGTGGTCGCGGCGAAGCCTTGCGCAGCAAACAGCTCCGACGCGGCCTGCAAGATCGCTTGCCGGGTCCGTTCGGCTTTATCGGCTCGACGGGTACGACTTCCGCCATTGCCCTTGACTGCGCTCACCCTTGGATAATACAGTGTCACTGTATTAATACAGTATAACTGTATCGTCATTTTGAACCGGGCTGCAGGCGAGAGCGAGGAGGCACGCGAAATGGCTGACATCGCTCGTCATTGGATCGACGGCGGCTGGCTGGAATCCGAGCGGATCGCCGACTCGTACAACCCGGCTACCGGGGAGCTGCTTGGCAGTTCGCTGACGGTGGTGAAGCTGAGGCCCGAACGGCGGTCCACGCCGCCGTCATGCCTTCGCGGGCACTATGTGGGGGCGGGACCGTGCGCTGCGTTGCCGGGCGCTGCTGGAACTGGCCGAGTTATTCGAAGTGCGCGCCCCGGAACTAGCTCCGATGTTGACGCGAGAGAACGGTAAGACGCTGGCGGAAGCGACCCGCGAGGTCGGAGCGCCGGCCGCGACGTTGCGTCACTGTGCCGCTCAAACTCTGACAGAGCTCGGCACCGCTGCCGAGGTGGCGCCAGGTCAATATTTCAGCAGCCTGGCCGAGCCGGTCGGTGTTGTCGCGATCATCGTGCCGTGGAATGCGCCGGTGGCTTTGTTCATCCGTTCTCTGGGCCCTGCGCTCGCCGCCGGGAACACCGTCGCGGCGAAACTGCCTGGACAGACCGGGCTCACCAATGCGCTGATGGCCGAGATTGTGTCTCAGGCGCCGTCACTGCCTGCTGGCGTTGTCAACATGTTCACCGAGTCGGGCAACACCGGGGCGCCGTTCCTCGTTGAATCGGCCGATGTTGACATGGTCAGCTTCACCGGCAGTATCGAGGTCGGCCGACGGATCGCCGCAGCTGCTGCCAAGACGCTGAAACGGCTGAACCTGGAGCTCGGCGGCAAGACTCCGATGATCGTGTTCGACGATGCGTCGCTTACCTCCACTCTGCCGCTTTTGGCTGCCGGTGTGACGACGTTTGCCGGCCAGAACTGCATGGCGGGCTCTCGGATCCTCGTCCAGCGGGGTATCGCCGATCAGGTGCGCGAACACCTGGGGGAACGGCTGTCACGTGTTGTCGTCGGGCTCGGCGAGGAGAAGAGCACCCAGATCGGCCCCTTGATCGACTCCGCGGCCGTGGCGCGCGTCGATCGGATCGTTGAGGATTCCGCCAGCTACGGCAAGGTGATCGTCCGCGGCGGACCTTTCACCGATAGGCCGTTAGCCTCCGGCGCTTTCTACCGGCCCAGCCTGATCGAAGTCGAGGACCTCGATGCACCGATCATCCAGCAAGAAATCTTCGGGCCGGTCGCCACATTCGAGGTCTTCGAGGATGAGAACGACGCCATCGAGCGGGCCAACGCGACCGAGTTCGGCTTAGCGGCAGGCGTGTTCACCCGCGACGTCGACCGCGCCCGCCGCGTTAGCCGCGAGATCAACGCCGGAACGGTCTGGACCAACACGTGGTTCGCGATGAACGCCGGCTTCGAAGAGGGCGGCTATAAGCAGAGCGGTATCGGCCGGCTGCGCGGGGCCCGTGGTCTCGCGGCATTTCAGGAGATCAAGACCTACGTCCATCTCGTGCCACCCGCGCTTGGCTGATGTCTAGGCTGTCGGTAGATGTGGGTGTGCGACATCGCGGACGGCACCGTTGAGAGGGCTCGATGTACGACGCGCCGTATGAATTAGGCTCAGCTGTGTAGGGCTATCCGCTGCCGATCCGGGCTCGGGGCACATCGGTGTTGTCGAACCCGATGCTTAACCGCGGCACCGCGTTCACCCTAGATGAGCGGCGCACGCTCGGCCTTCAGGGACTGCTACCCAACGGGGTGACCACTCTGAAAATTCACCTGCGCCGGGTGTACGCGCAGTACCAGCGGCAGCCAGATAATCTTGCTAAGAACGTCTTCTTGCCCAATATGCGCGATCGCAACGAGGTGCTGTTTTACCGGCTGCTGACCGAGCACCTGGAGGAGATGCTGCCGATCGTCTATACGCCGACGGTCGGCAGGGCGATCGAACAGTACAGCCACGAATATCGCCGCCGGCGTGGGGTGTATCTCTCGGTGAATCATCCCGAGGATGTGGAGGAGTCGCATACGCCGGCGGTCTGACGCGACCGAGGAGTCGGGCCAGCCCTCGGGGTCGTCCTCCACCCCTCGCGTCGGCCGTAGGGAGTCATGCGAGCGAAGGTCGCTAGATCGACCATGGGCCGGCGGCCGGGCAGCGCGGTGATCGGGTTGTTCCTATTTCTATCTATGAGTTGTGGGTACGGCCGCATAGGCAGACCGCAGCCGCCGGCAATTCTCATCGGCATACGCTGCTGAGATGCCAGACCGAACTCGTGCCGCCCGCGTCGAGGACGTACACAAGCTCGCCATGGCGATGCCGCACGTGACAGTCATAGGCGGTACGAAGGACAACCCGGTTTACCAGGTGGGCGGCAAGTCCTTCGTCTTCTTCAGAAACCCTCGACCCGACGCAATCGACCCGGACAGCGGCGAGCGCTACCGCGATGTCATCGTGTTCTGGGTTGGGGACGAGGCCGACAAGCAGGCGCTGGTCCAAGACGAGTCGACACCGTTCTTCACCACGAGCCACTTCGACGGGCATCCGTCGGTGCTCGTGCGAGCCAGCCGCCTGGGCGAGCTGTCCTTGGCGGAGCTGCAGGAAATCGTCCAGGACGCGTGGCTCTCGAGGGCGTCGCGGCACCGTGCCGAGCAGTGGCTGAGCAGAATGAACCATGAGTGACCGATCTGTCCTTTGCATGCTCGACGCCGTCACCGTGCCGGTCTCTAACGTCGACCGCGGCTTGGGGTTCTACCACGACCACCTCTGCCACAAGATCAAAACAGTGACGATATGGACGGGAGATGACTGCGATGAGGTTGGGCGTACACCTTCCGGTGGCGGGCAAGGGTGCCTCGCCGGAGATAATCCTCCAGGTCGCGGTGGAGGCCGAACGTATCGGATTGGATTCGGTGTGGTCGTGGGAGCGGCTGATGCGGCCTACGGTGCCGATCCCGCTGGGCGGAGCCGGCGGGCCGGTCATGGATGCGCCCGAGATGTTCGGCATTGTGTACGACCCGATCGAGACACTTGCCTACGTTGCCACCCACACCAGCCGAATCACCCTAGGTACCAGCGTGCTCGATGCACTCTTCCAAAGCCCGATCATCCTCGCGCGCAGGCTCGCGACGCTCGACCGCTTCAGCGACGGTCGGCTTGTCATCGGGATCGGCCAGGGCTGGATGGAGCAGGAATTCGAGGCTGCGGGCGTGTCGATGAAGCGCCGTGGCGCAGGTTTCGAGGAACACATCCTGGCCATGCGAGCCGTCTGGGGTCCGGACCCGGTGAGCTTCGAGGGCCGTTTCTACCGCATTCCCGAGGCTGACATCGGCCCGAAGCCGGTACGGCCGGGCGGCCCGCGACTGATGGCGGGCGCCGGCTCAACTATCGCGGCTGAACGCGCTGGACGGCTCGGTGTCGGACTGACCTTGGTGATCTTCGAGTGGGACACGATTCGCGAAACCATCGCGACCTTCCGCACCGCGGCCGGCGCGGCTGGACACGACCCCGACTCCCTACCGATCATGCTTCAGGTGAACGGCAACATCACCGCCCAGCTCCTGGACGAGCGTGGACCGCTGCTCGGCTCGCCCGAACAGGTCGCCGCGGACCTAGACTAGGCAACGCAGTTCGGCGTCGAACACGTCTACTGGAACTCTGCCGACGACCCGCTTAGCCAGCTGCCGCTACTGGAACAGCTGCGTCGGGGGTGATTGGTCATGCGGATCGGGATAGTTCTAGCCCCTTGACTCTGACTATGAAACGAAACGGTCCCGCGGGACCGTCGGGCGGGTGTTACGGGGTGGGCACCCAAAAGCGCAGTTTCCCGTCGAGCTCGTTCTCCAGCACGCCACCGTTCGCCAGAATGACCTTCGCGGACGCGAGGTTGTCCGCCTCGCATGTGATCAGCGCCGAGGGAATACCTCGGGCTGCAGCCTCGGGAAGGGCGGCGCGCAGCATGGCGGTCGCGTGGCCGCGACGGCGGGCGGGCGGTCGGACGTCGTAGCCGATGTGCCCGCCCTCGCGGAGCAGGTGCTCGGTTAACCTGTGCCGCAGCGCGATTCGGCCGATGTAACCCTCGCTTCCACCACCAGGTCGTGCAGGGCACCCAGCCCTCCGGGCGCGGCGTCTCCTCGAGCGCATCAGCGCGCAGGGACCGCACGAACGCCGCGAAGCCCGCGGCCGTATGCCACGTAGGAGGGTGACGCCACATCCCAGGCGGAGATCGTCGCCTGCGAGCCGCCTACCCACCTGGCCGTGAGCACTACCCACGATCAGGGCGGCACATGGCTGCTTGAAGCGACCCTAACCGCGATCGATTCTGACCAACCGGTCTGCGCTTCGTGCACCACCTCGACAAAGAGGCCAAGTCCGAGGAGATGGGACCCGGCTGGGAGTACCTCGACCGGCTTGCCGCCGCCATGAACGGCAATGCCATGCCGGATTTGGGACGATTACTGGCCGAACCTAGCCTCCGCGTACGCCGATCCGAGGTCGGCTCCTGAATCCTCGCCAGATCCGGTCGCCTAGGACCAGTTCGTGTCGGGCGCCGTCAGCGGCCGCGTTTGACGCGTACTAGCACGAGAAAGCATCACGGGCCGAGTCAGGCAACGTGGTCGAGTTTGCGCACCTTCGGGACGCCTGCGGCGCGCTCGGCGGCAAGGTCGTGCGCGGACTGCATTGCCAGCCAGGCGCGGGCGGTACTCACGCCAGCCTCCTCCAGCCGCACGGCGAGGTTGGGGCTGATGCGGGCATGTCGGTGCAGGACGCGGCTCAACGTGACCCGGGAGATGCCTAGCCTCGAGGCGGCCTCGCCCACGCTCAGCCCGAGGTCTGCCAGCACATCCTCGCGCAGAATCTCACCGGGGTGGACCGGGTTCTTGATCGTCATGATCGTCACCTCCTGTTCAGTGGTAGTCCTGGTAGTCGACCAACTCGACGTCGGTCTCGTTGAATCTGAACGTGATCCGCCAGTTGCCGCTGACCCAGATCGACCAGTGGCCGGGAAGGTCACCCTTGACCGGGTGTGTTCGAAACGACGGGATCGCGAGGTCGTCAGGGCTTTGCGCCACATCGAGGAGCGAGAGGATGCGTAGCAGCTTCGGGATGTGCGCCGCTTGGACACCCTTCTTCGACCCACCGCGATACAAACGCTCCAAGCCCTTGTGGCGGAAGCTCACGATCACCTCCGCAGCGTGTCGTGTATCGCTACACGATACAATTACGCCGCCTGGAACTCGAGCTAACTTTAGGGATCGTTGCCGCCAGCCGAGCGCGGCGTCATCGCGCCGAAGGGGGGCGCGGCCGCGAAGATTCCTTCCACCGGCGCGGCTCCCACTCGAAACACCACAACAGGAGCCTGGACCCCGGCCGCGCGTACGTATGCAGCGCGCTGGCGCATGCTCAGGTCGTTGATGACGAAGTCCACCGCGAGTCCGTACCACAAGCAGCTCCACGGAGACGTTGCAGCGGGAACGGCGCACTGCGAATACTGATCCACACGCGAGAACCCGTTCCCGCAGGAACGAGTTCAGCCTGTGGCGACCCTTTGCGCCCAACCCGATACCAGATTCCCTGAAAAAGCTCACTCCAGTTCTTCACAACCGGCCCGACACGCCGGTGTCGGGCGCAACTGGCGTCAACTTTTCAGGGATTCCACAACTAGCGGAGGAATACGCCGCCATCGCCAGGCCAGTATCAGCACTGGCGACCACACGTTCAGCACCGAGCAGCCCCGTATTCCAGTCGCCGATGTCGACCGCGCGAAAACGTTCTACGTTGAACAGCTCGGTTTTGTTGAAGACGTCGACGTGCAACCGACGGCGGGCGTGCGAGTCGTGCAGTTAACGACCTCAAGATATGGACTATCTCAACTGCTGTCGTGACACCCTGCGCCGCGGTGAAGCCCCGGGACGACCCAGCTGAACAAAGAGGCGCCGGTCGATGACCGACGCCTCTTCAGACGCGTGGGTTGAGCCTAGATGGCTCGAACATTGCCGGCCTGGGGGCCCTTCGGGCCCTGGGTGGTCTCGAATTCCACCCGCTGCCCCTCCTCCAGTGAGCGGTAGCCGGTCGACTCGATCGCGCTGTAGTGCACGAACACGTCCGCACCGCCACCATCGACAGCAATGAAGCCGAAGCCCTTTTCGCCGTTGAACCACTTCACGGTTCCTTGTGCCATGAACATCTCCTAGCATTTGGAGGTCGCACCGCGCGACTCTCCTGCTGCCGGACGTCAGTCCATGCCCAACGCCCACGCAAAGTCCGAGGGGCGTAGCACTGACCACGGCTCAAGAATTGCAACAGCGCGCCCAAGTGTGCCACACCCTCATACGCAGGGAAATCTCGCGGCTGGGCGCCTGCAAGATCGGAGCGCGTCGGCCGGCGCCAGCCGAGCCGCGTGCGGGCGTCCTCTTTTGAGCACTTCCTCTTGATCGAGGTGATTTCGTCAGGAGCTGATTATGAGGGCGGGATCCGTTGGAGGAGCATCCGTGCGGCGTAGATGTGCGGTGCGACACGAGCAGCCGCGGCGTCCCGGCGCAGCACTTGATGAGCTTGCACCAGGTCGTGGCCGCGATCAACAAGCATCCCGATGGCGCGATTCAACACCGTCAGGTCGGCGAGGCCAGTGAGGCCGGACACGGGCGCGAACAGCGGAAGATCGTTATCGAGCTCAATTGCTCTGCGCGGACCGTCCAAGCGAGTGCTAGCACCATCTGCGCTAGATGCCGCCGAAGATTGCTGCTCAACGGGGATACCGCCGAGGGCGTAGCTCAGGTCGGCGGCGAGATCGGTGAACGCGCCAGGAGTGCCGGCGAAGAAGACCACGTGGCTCTCCGGATCGACCGCCTCTGAGACCAGCGCAAGGGGAAGACGTAGTGACGTACCAACCGGTACGTCTTTACCGTCAGAGAAAGCGGTCAGCGTGACCGGCCACTGGTTGTTGACTCGGTTGACGACAATGGTCAGCCGGAATCCGCAGTAGGAGGCGGCCGTCGAGCGCAATGCGGTATTCAGCGCTGCGATCGTGTCGTCCAGCTCTTGATCATCTCGGCCAATACTGGCTGTGAGATCTCGAAGATGCGCGAGTAGAGCCGCTGGGAGATCCACCTTCTCGCTCCGAGGAAGCGGATCCGCCCGCTGGTCGTAACTGCATGAACTGGCTCGGCAAATCGCCGAGACCACTGGCGGCGGCTGCGCGGACCGGGAAGTCAGATAGCCGCGTCGAGTTCGACTGTACGCTCGGACGCCGAAGGCGCCTAATCAGGACGATTCTTGACCGCGTCGATTGCGGGCTCGCGCCCGGGCGACCGCCTCGTCCACAATCTGGCGGGCAACCTCAGCCAGCTTGCGATGCTCGTGTTGGCTCAGCGAACGCAGCCGCTCCAGGGCCTCCTGCTCGGTAATGCCGCTCCGACTCATCAAGATCCCGACAGCTCGATCGATGACCCCGCGGATTTCAAGGGCCGACTGCAGTCGATTGGCGAGCCGTCGAGTCTGTGCCAGGACGTGGGCGTTCTGGACAGCGATTGCGGCCGGTGTGGCGAAGATCTCCCCGAGTTCGGCAGCCCGATCGTCGAAGCTGTTCTTGCCGTGGGCGTAGACGTTCATCGCGCCGACGACGCCGTCGGGCGTGATCAGTGGCAACGACATGACACTATGAACGCCGAGCCTGGCAATCCGGCCTCCGAACCGCGGCCACCGCGAATCTGCGCCGAGTGAACCAGAGAGGACCGTATGGCCTTCGCGCGCAGCAGTGATGCAGGGACCTTGGCCCATCCCGTACTGAATGTCGTCGATCTCAGTAACGAATGGAGCGGTCGCCACGATGGTGTCGGCCCTGTCCTGCTCGAGCAGCGTCAAACCCGCGCCGTCGGCCCCGGGGATGGCCCGCACGGCATAGGTCGCGACTCGGGTCAGCAGCCCCTCCAGCGGAAGCCGACTGGAAGCTAGTCGGGACAGGCCGTCGAGGCTCTCACGAAGATCATCATCCTCGGCGGACCGCCGGTCGGCGGCCTGCTCCACAGGCTGATCATGTGCCTCGTGACCGGCCTGCGCGATGTCGGCATTGTCAAGGTCGGCGTTGTAGTCAGGGTCCATGGTCCTCTTCGATGATCACCCAGCGGCGGCCCGCTTGGCTGGCAGCCGTCGCGGAAAGCCTATCGCGATGATGCGATGTGAAGGCGATCTCGAGCGCCGCTGACAACGAACCAATCGGGTCGGCAGCGCCTGCCAGCTATGCGATGAGCAGCACGACCCCCGAGACCACTAGCCAAAGCGACCAGGCGATGTAGGCGATCGGGACGATCGTTCCGGCCAGTTGCCAGCCCTTCTCCTCGAAGGGTCCGACGAACTCGAGCGATCCGAGGAGGAGAGCAAGGCCGATCGCGATGCCAGGCCAGGCGAGCCAGGCGGGGAACGCCGAGGACTGGATCATCGCAATCGCCACGAGCACGGTCCACGCCCCAGTAAAGAGGTAGCCGAGGCACTCACCGATAGCGACGCCGAGGTAGGTGTGGAACGACTCGAAGACGATTACGGTCGCCTCGCGCGTGGCCTCGCTTGCTGCGGGATCGTCGTACTTCCGGGCCAAGATTGGGACGAGGAAGGGCCAGCGGGCAAGCCCGAAGAATTGCACGACGGCCGCGAGGACGCCGACCACGGTCGCCGTGGGGACGATGGCCAGGTCGCGGCCGAGCACTTGCCCGAGCATCACGGCCAGCGGGGCAAGTAAGACGGCCGTCAGCATGAAGCCGTACCAGAGCAGCTTGAGACCAACGCCGCCGGCCTTGAAGCGGCTCAAGACCTCTCCAGTTGGACTGCGCAGGATGTTCGGGTAGTCGAAACGTCGGCCGAGGAGGAAGAAGAACAGGTTAAACCCCAGCGGCAGGATGATCAGCAGAGCAGCGGCGACGTTTTGAACGCTCATCGAGTGGGTTGGGGTGTTCTCTCTCGGAACAACATCGCAAGAAGGAGCCAGGTCAGCAGTCCGAAGACTACCGATCCGCTGGCGCCAAAGTTGGTGAACTGGTCCTGGACGTTCTTCGTGATCACGTACGAGGTGACGAACCAGCCAAGTGCCCAGGCCGGCGGGTTCGCGATCGCCCACCAGAGGGCGCCGGAGACTCCAGATCTTGCCAGCACCAGAGCCTGCAACGCACCTACACCGAGCCCGGTGACCGCACCCATGATCAGGATGTCCCCTCGACTTGTCCCATAGCCGGCGAGTGCGGCGCCGGCGGTGAGGCCCGCGGCCATTCCGATGCTCGTAGCCGCGATCCAAAGCCACGAGACCCACCGCCTCAGGGCGAACCATTCAGCCGCTCCGATAACCAAGCCCGCAATGAGACCGCCGATCATCGCGGCTCGCACGGAATCGACTCCATCGACGACAAGATCGGCAAGATATCCACCGATTGGGAAGCTGATCAGAATTGCAATCGGCCAGACCCATAGTCGACGTGCAACAGCTCTATTGCTTGGTTCTGTGGTTTGTTGAACGGTGTTTGTCATATCGGTTCCCTTTTATGAATCGTTGAGTGACTATCGAGGCTCCCCGACAGCTGCCACGTCGCGGCCGCCAGGCAAGGAGTCAGGATCGAGATTGTGATCTTCGTCGACCTGCCTATTGCTGAAGTCCCTGCGAGCGCCCTTGATCAAGAGCCAGAACATGAGCGCTGCTTCGCCAACGAAGGTGAGCTGAGCGATGTTGATCGAATAATTCGGGACCAGCACGGTGCCGAACCCGTCAATGAGGTATCCGATCCCAGCGACCACAAGCAGGATGCCGAAGATCTTCGCCATATACCCGGATCTGTACGCCAGGTAGCCGATCAGCATCAAATGAACGCCGAAGAAGATCAAGCCAACGAGCCAGATTGTGTCGTACGCCTCGATTGCGCGCGAGGCTTGGTCGGGATCACCTAAGAGCCCGAGCGCAACCACAAGCTGAATGATTGCCACCAGGTAGACGGCCGCATAGCCGGCTCTGAACCAGGCCGCGGTGATCGAGAGGCTTCGGTTCACGGGCTCGAACAGTCTCAGCAGCGCTGCGGCCACAACGATGTCGAACACAGCGACGAGAATCAGGCTGGCGATGCCCCATCGGAACAGCGCCTCGGAATTGAGGATGTCCTGCGCAGTCTTGGACGCATCTCCCGGCGTAATGAGGGGTTGGACCGCGACGAAGTTGCCCAAGAGGGCGAGGACGACGATCAATGCGAGGCCGAGCCCCGCAATCAGGCTGGCCGTGCGCAGCGACCTGGTGTCCGGGTTCATAGTCGGTGCTCCTTTTAGATCTCGGGTCCAAGTTGTAGGAGCCCAGCGGTGTCTGCGGCCGTGGTCAGCCCAACCAGATCAGCGCTCAACTGCCACAGTCGGGTCGCCGTGGCCCGGTCGTAGCTCTGCCCAGAGGATTTCTTGGGGTGAGTGCTCGCGAAGTATCGGCCGGTCACCTGCTCGAGCTCAGGCACGGACGCCAAGTGGATCGACGTGGCGGCGCCCTGGATCGGGGATTTCATGAAAGGTCGCAGGAAGGGGAGAAATATCCGCTGGACTGTGGCGGGGTCCTCGGCTCCAAAGGATGTGCTCGCCACGCCGGGATGCAAGGCATTGGACGTGACTGAGGTGCCTTTGAGCCTCCTGGCCAGCTCGTAGCTGAAGAGCACGTTCGCCAGCTTGGATTGGCTGTACGCCTGTGCCCCGGAGTAGGACCTCTCGCCCTGGAGGTCGCTGAAGTCGATACGCCCCGTGGCCTGCGCGTTTGAGGAGACCGTCACGACGCGGGCTGAGGCGCTCTGCGTCAGCTTTTCCAGCAGCAGGTTGGTCAGCAGGAACGGCGCAAGATGGTTGAGGGCGAAGGTGCGTTCGAGCCCGTCTGCGGTGACGTGCCGGGTGTCGAAGTACCCGCCGACGTTGTTGATCAGCACATGAATCCGAGGAAGGGTTTGCAGCAGCTCCTCCGTCACGTCTCGTACGTCGGCCTGGGAGGACAAGTCTGCGATGAAGAGGTCGACCCGCCCGCCACCGGCGGCGCCGATCTCCCGAGCCGCTTCTTCAGTGCGTACCCGATCCCGGCCGATGATCGCCAGGTGGGCACCCATCTTGGCCAGGCCAAGTGCGGTAGCCCGACCAATGCCGCTCGTGGCGCCGGTGATCAGCACTGTCTTGCCGACCATCGGCCCGCTCGCCGGCTCGGTGGCCCACGTCATGAGAGCCGGTCACTGACTGTGGGCGTACGATCCGAGCGCCAGCGATCTCCCGGCTTCATCACGTAGTGCGCGACCACATAACGCCAGGGA
>Ga0307409_100000009_pt1 | contig 68887 bp, 79 predicted proteins | sample 322Ometagenome_2_FD_203888 | JGI IMG/M metagenome (GOLD analysis project Ga0307409, IMG submission 203888) | Maize rhizosphere microbial communities from greenhouse at UC Davis, California, United States - 322HYB-O-2 | ecosystem: Host-associated > Plants > Roots > Rhizosphere > Soil | place... | reverse complement strand
TGTTCCCGCCCACCCCTAGTGAATGCAGGGATTTCAGGCTCATGGCACTGCGGCTTCACCCCATGTGTGGGTAGCGGTAATCCGTGGCCGGTACGAACATCTCCTTCACCGACCGCGGTGACACCCAACGCAGCAGGTTGAAGATGGACCCGGCTTTGTCGTTGGTACCGCTTGCCCGGGCACCGCCGAACGGCTGATGTCCGACCACCGCACCTGTGGGTTTGTCGTTGATGTAGAAATTGCCGGCGGAGAAGCGCAGCACTTCCATTGCCTCGACGATTGCCGCGCGGTCCTGGGCGATCACCGCTCCGGTCAGCCCGTACGCCGCGATGTCGGCAGCCTGCCGAATCACGTCGTCATAATCGGCGTCGTCGTAGACAAACACGCCGAGGATCGGGCCGAAGTATTCGGTGGTGAACACGTCATGTGCCGGGTTGTCGGCCTGTACGACCGTGGGACGTACGAAATAGCCCTCACTGTCATCGGCTGTGCCGCCGGCCAGGATGTCCACGCCGTCTTCGCCGCGTACCCGGTCCAGCACACCGCTGAGCCGGTCGAAGGACCGCTTGTCGATCACCGCGCCCATGAAATTGCTGAAGTCAGTGACATCGCCCATCGACAAGCTGTTCACCTCGTCGATGAAGTCATCTCGCAGGCGCGACCATATCGACTGCGGAATGTATGCCCGGGACGCCGCTGAACACTTTTGGCCCTGGAACTCGAACGCGCCGCGCGTCAGAGCCGTGCGCAGAATATCGGCGTCGGCCGACGGGTGAGCGATCACGAAGTCCTTACCACCAGTCTCGCCGACCAGTCGCGGGTACGCACGGTACGTGCTGAGGTTCTCAGCCACAGAGCGCCACAAATGTCCGAACGTCGCCGTAGAACCAGTGAAGTGAATGCCGGCCAGATCCGGATGCGTCAGCGCCACCTCGCTGACCGCCTGACCATCTCCTGGCAGCATGTTGATCACCCCAGGCGGCAAACCTGCCGCCTCCAACAACCGCATCGTATAGTGCGCGGCAAGCTGTTGCGTCGGCGCCGGCTTCCACAAGACGGTGTTGCCCATCAAGGCCGGCGCGGTAGGTAGGTTGCCGGCGATCGCGGTGAAATTGAACGGTGTGATTGCCAAGACAAAACCCTCGAGAGGGCGGTGATCAAACCGATTCCAGACACCGGGTGCGCTGCTCGGCTGCTCGGCACGAATCTGCCGCCCGAAGTAGACGTTGAACCGCCAGAAGTCGATCAGCTCGCACGGTGTGTCGATTTCGGCCTGGTAGCAGGTCTTGCTTTGGCCGAGCATGGTGGCCGCGGCCAGCGTCATACGCCAGGGACCAGCGAGCAGCTCAGCGGCCTTCAAGAAGATCGCGGCGCGGTCGTCATACGACATGCGCTGCCAACCTGGAGCGGCGGCGCGGGCCGCATCAACAGCCTGCCGGACATCGTCGGCCGTGGCATTGTTGAGCGTTCCGAGTACGGCGTCCTGGCGGTGCGGCTGCACGACGTCGATGGGCTTCCCGCCTCCAAGCCGCTGCTCACCGCCGATTGTCAGCGTGAGTTCTGCGCGCTCACTCGCCAGTTGCTTTAGTCGCTCCTCGAGGGCGTTGCGTTCTGGGCTGCCTGGTGCGAAGTTGTTCGGGGGTTCATTGACCGGTGTTGGAACATCGGTGACGGCGTCAATCATGTCGAATCACCCTTCACAAAAGCTCAGCGGCCGACGACGGCGCGGAGGAAGAAGAACAGGTTCCTGGGCCGCTCTGCCATGCGCCTGGTGAGATACGGGTACCAGGCCTCACCGAACGGTATGTAGACACGAACCCGGTAGCCGGCCTTGGTGAGCTCGTGCTGAAGGTCACGCCGGATCCCATACAAAACTTGAATTTCGAAGTCCTTGGGTCCCTTGCCGGCCTTGACCGCTGCTTGCTTCGCGTACTCGACCAGTTCGCCGTCGTGGGTACCGAATGCCGGATCAGTACCGTATTGAAACAGCCAGTCGGTGAGGTATTTGTACTGCGCCTTGATCTCGTCCTTGCCCTGTTGCGCAAGCTCAACCGGTTCGGCATAGGCGCCCTTGACCAACCTGATCCGTGGTTTCAGCGATGCCATGGCCTCCAGGTCAAGCGGAGTCCGCCGTAAGGCCGCCTGGATGGCGAGCCGCGTCTCCGGATGCTTGGTCACCGCCTCCCGAAAAAGGCTGAGCGTGTCGGCGACCAGGCCGCTCTCCTCCATATCGATCTCGACCCGGACGCCGACACTTTGGGCATGATCAAGAATCTCGTTCAGGTTCGCCACGCAGGCGCTTCGATCCACCGTCTGACCCAGCTGCGAGAGCTTGATCGAGATCGTGGCGTCCAGACCCCGCTCGGCGATCGCGTCGGTCGCCTCCTCGTACTGCTCGATGGCATGGGTGGCCCCGGCAAGATCAGTCACACCCTCACCCAAGAGATCGAGAATCGCGCCGATCCCCTCGGAATTGAGCTGGGTTGCCACCTCGAGGGCCTCGTCGAGTCGTTCACCGGCGACGAAGCGATGCGAGACTCGGCGAGCGATCCGGTTTTCAGTCATCTGGTGCTGCAGGCGGGGGTTGTTCGTCGCCCACAACAACGCTCGGTTGACCATCGTGCCTCCCATGCGTCGATATCACAGGTCTTGCGGTTTCCTGCTCTGTCGCGACGCGGTGTGCAACGACACATGATCGATGCTCACTTGCCCTCGTTGGCATAGAACTCGGGAGCGCACCTAGCGGATGAGTTGGCTCAAGCGGTCCTTCGCCAACAGCGGCGTCCAGCTTCAGCTTAGCGAGCACCGGACTGATAGGCCACCATGGGTGCTGCGCCACCAAGTCGTTCCAGCGACACGTGGATAGCAGCGCTCTAGAGCAGAGCAGTCAATACGCGGTAGCGTGTCGACAAGGCGCAACCCAAACGACATCCCCCGCCAGGAGGTAGCAATGGCTCATGGTTCGGAAGGTCAACTCGGGAAGGGTCTCAGGCAGCGGCACCTGGCCATGATCGCCATCGGTGGCGTGATCGGCGCCGGGCTATTCGTCGGATCGGGCGCGGTGATCGCCGAGGTCGGGCCGGCCGCATTCCTCACCTATGCACTCACCGGTGTGCTCATCATCATGGTGATGCGCATGCTCGGTGAGATGGCCGCCGCCAATCCGGCGACCGGGTCGTTCGCCGATTACGCGCGGCAGTCCCTCGGCGGATGGGCTGGCTTCTCCGTCGGCTGGCTGTATTGGTACTTCTGGGTCATCGTCGTGGGCTTTGAGGCAGTCGCCGGGGCGGGCATCTTGCAGCGCTGGGTTCCCCTGCCACTCTGGCTGCTCTCCTTGATCTTGATGGTGCTGATGACTGCTACGAATCTGTACTCAGTCCGCTCTTACGGGGAGTTCGAGTACTGGTTCGCTGGGGTCAAGGTGGCCACGATCGTGATCTTCATCGTGCTCGGCTCATTGTTCGTTCTCGGTTTGTGGCCGGGCAAGGACATGGACTTCTCCAACCTCACCGCGAACGGCGGGTTCTTCCCGCACGGGGTCGGTGCCCTGTTCTCCGGCATCGTGGTCGTGATCTTTTCCATGGTGGGGGCCGAAATCGCCACTATCGCGGCAGCAGAATCGGATGAGCCGGAGCGGGCTATCGTCCGGGCGACCAACTCGGTGGTGCTGCGGGTGATCATCTTCTTCGTCGGCTCGATCTTCCTACTGGCAACGATCTTGCCTTGGAACTCCACCGAGCTAGGAGAGTCTCCCTACGTCGCGGCGTTCGAGCAGATGGGCATCGGCTTTGCTGCTGAGGTCATGAACTTCGTCGTTTTGACGGCGGTGTTGTCTTGCCTGAACTCAGGGCTGTATACCGCATCACGGATGTTGTTCGTGCTCGCAGCCCGCAACGAAGCACCGGAGCGGCTGCTCACGCTGAACCGGAAGGGCGTCCCACTGTGGGCGATCCTTTTCTCGACTGTGGTGGGTTTCCTCTGCGTCATCGCCGCGGCCGTCTCGCCTGACCGCGTTTTCCTGTTCCTTCTCAACTCCTCCGGCGCGATCATCTTGTTCGTCTACCTGCTGATTTGCTTGTCCCAGCTACGGATGCGGCGAATGGTGCCGCCCGAACGGCTTATCGTCAAGATGTGGCTTTATCCGGTGCTGACTGTGCTGACCGCCGCCGCCATCGTGGCCGTCCTGATTGCTATGGGATGGAACGCAGACACCCGCTCGCAGCTGATCCTGAGTCTGCTCGCGTGGGCGGTGGTCCTCATTGTGTACGCGGTGCGCCGGCGCCTCATCGGCGACGCGCATACTTCCACCCACGGTGTCGAGGCAGAGAAAGAGGCCGATCCCTGGATGCACGAGCACATCTCGGGCGCTGAGGTGGAGGTTGATGCGGCAGTCGGTGAGGGCCCGTTGAATCCCGAACTCATCCGTCGCGCGCGTGAGGAAGGCTACGCAAACGAGGCTCCCTGACGGACGCCGACTTGTCAGAATCTGAGGACCATATTTGGTGCTCAGATTCTGACAAGTCGGCGTGATGGGCTCGTCAGTGGTCGGTGGAGGCGTCGAACAGCAGCGAGGCAAGTCCACGGCGTACTCCAGGCACATCCGCCACCTTCCGAATGGCGAGGAGCGTTCCGTCCACGCCAGCACCCGGAGTGCCCGCTGCGCCTGGATTGTGCGAACGGCAACGGAGCCATTCTGCCGTCGGACGGTGGTTGGTCGGCGATCTGAGGTGGCTTCAGTCCGGAACCCGGATTACGGGCCGTACGTTGCCTTGCTTCAGCCAGCTCAACCAGCACAAACCCGTAATGATCCCGACCGTTGTTGCCATCAGCACTCCGGCGATGGCGTACACACCGATCTCTGAAATGACCGGGGTGTCGGGTTTGACCAGCGCAGGAGGTCCAAAAGTCCAACTGAGCCCGAGCAGCCAGGCGAGGGCGTTGAAGGTGATCCACCGTCCCGCGCCGGGGAGTGCGGTGCGAAGCAGCATGAACTGCGCCGTCGGGATGGATGCGAGCAGGGCAACGACGATTACGCCAGCCACCAGCCAGGCCGTCCACGACGTCCAGGCGATCCGCTCCAGAGAGCTGGGAATCAGGCCGATGGACCACGCGACCATGGCCGCGACGCTCGTGGCGACTGGCCAAAGACGAAGGATCGCCGCTGGCAGCTGCAATCTGTTCATCGCCATCGCCTGGCCCCGGCCGAGCAGCGCCCCTTCGATCGCTCCAGCACCGAGCAAGATCAACAGCGCCGACATGTGGGTAAGGTCCTGAGTCGCGGCCAGTGCGGCGGCGACGGTAAAGCCGGCGGCCTCACCAGCCACAGTGCAGGCGACCCAGCGCCGGAAGAATGCATCGCTTCCAGGTGGGTAGGTTGAGCGGACTCGGTTACCCGGGTCCTCATAGATAGCTGGCGATGCCACATCCCCTGGCGTCATCGGAGCATCACTATTCGAAGGTACCAAAGCCGGTCCAGGGGTTTTCTAGATGCTCGAAGCGCCTGCTGCCAGCTCACTCCGCATCAGTTGCTATCACTTGGCATCAGTTGCAACTGGCGCGAAGTGATAGTAAAGGACGCGGAGTCATTTACATGATCACCGCGCCCCGATGATCAGCTGGAGCGACATTCGCGTAATAGCGCTAAGGTATCGGGATCGTCCTGCACTTGACACCGTGCATGATCACCCACAATGATCAAAGTGGTTTCGCACTTCGCTTGATCGAGTCAAATCGCAGTTAACAATCGTTTTGCCTGAGGTTTAACCGGGCAGAGCGTGGTTAAGAAGTGTTGCACGGCAACGATCGAGGCAGGGCATGGCTGACAGCAACGGTACCGACGCCGCATTTGGATTCATCCTGTTCTTGTTGTTCCTGGCCCTGCTGGGGTACGCGGCGGGTGGCGTGGCTGGGGGCACGGGTGGGTCCGGTAGCGGAACGACCCCGCGTTATCCGACCCCTACGGGTAAATCAGTGACCTCATGCACGAGCGGCATCGCCCAGCAGCCCGTCTCAAAGACCGGGCCGTCCAGCACGCCCGGCGTGGACGCCAAGATCACCCTCACGGTGTATGTCGATGGTGACCGGAAGTGCGCCATAGCGGAGCGGTCCCCTGCGGACACGGAGGGAACGCTGGTTGTGACGCTGGCATATACCAACGCCCCGACCATCGGGAAGTCTTCTATGAGCGATACTGACCCGGTAGTCGGTGTCCAGGTGGACGGGACCGACAACCTGTGCGTCTCGGCTTTCGCTCGGCTCACCCGAGGGACCACAGAGATCAGCGTGACAAGCGCAAATGTCGCCAAACCATGCGACTTGGCGCCGGCTAAGATGTCGCCAGGCTTGCCGGGAAATGGGCCGGTTGTCATGCCAACTTTCGACGACAAGGAAGACGAGGAAGGCTACTAACGGCGCTCAGCGGCCGGTACCGGCGTAAACGATCGCCTCTTCGCCAGTGTCCAAGCCCAGGGCAGTATGTGCCGCCACCACAGCACGATCAACATCGTCTTGATCAACAACGACCGAGATCCTGATCTCCGACGTGGAGATCATTTCGATGTTCACCCCGACGTTGGCCAAGGCCGAGAAGAACTTCGCCGTGACACCGGGATGTGATCGCATCCCGACGCCGATCACCGACACCTTGCCGATTCGATCGTCGTAAAGCACATGCTCAAAGCCGACTTCCTCTTTGAGCGCGTTCAGAGTCGCCATGGCGGTCGGGCCATCGGTCTTGGACAAAGTAAAGGAAATGTCGGTGCGCGAGGTCTCGACGGCCGAAACGTTCTGGACGATCATGTCGACGTTGATGTCGGTGGCAGCGACGGCCGTAAAGATCCGCGCGGCCTCGCCCACCCTGTCCGGCACACCAACAATGGTGATCTTGGCTTCGCTTCGATCATGAACAACACCGGAGATGATCGCCTGCTCCATTGCAGTTCCTTCCTTCGGCTCCTGCACCCACGTACCGTCCTTATCGGTGAAGGAGGACCGCACGTGCACCCGTACGTGCTCGCGGCGCGCGTACTCGACACACCGTAGATGCAAGATCTTGGCGCCGCAGGCCGCCATCTCCATCATTTCCTCATAGTTGATCTTCGGGATAAGACGAGCGCCTGGCACGATACGGGGATCAGCGGTATAGACCCCATCGACATCGGTATAGATCTCGCAGTGATCAGCACCCAACGAGGCAGCGAGGGCTACCGCGGTCGTATCGGAGGCGCCCCGCCCGAGTGTCGTCACATCCTTCGTGTCCTGCGAAACGCCCTGGAACCCGGCCACGATCACGATGTCGTTGCGGTCCAGGGCAGAGGTAATCCGTCCGGGGGTGATGTCGATGATCCGGGCATTGCCATGGGTTCCGGTGGTAATGATGCCGGCCTGCGAACCGGTCAGCGAACGCGCATGCATGCCCTGATCGTGGATCGCCATGGCGAGCAGCGCCGCACTCATCCGTTCGCCAGCCGTCAGCAACATGTCGAGTTCGCGCGGCGGCGGCAGCGGCGACACCTCCAGCGCGAGGCTCATCAATTCGTCGGTGGTGTCGCCCATCGCGGAGATCACGACGACCACGTCGTGACCCCGCTGCTTTGTGGCGACGATCCGCTTGGCTACCCGCTTGATGTTGTCGGCGTCGGCAACCGAGGAGCCGCCGTACTTTTGCACTACCCGGCCCACAGTGGCTCCTGTTCCACGCCGAGAGTCTAGTGGGCGCCGCCCGGCGATTGATCTTTGTCTACGGGTGCTCCAGAGGATACTGGGGGTTGTGAATGAGTCGTCCACGCCCGAGCCGGAGCCAGCCGAGGCGCCTCAGCAGCAGCCAGCCAATCCGAGAAAGCGACCCCCAGAACCTCGCATCGGTGATGCCGATCGAGACCAGGCGGTCGCTTTTTTGCAGGAGCACATGGCACAGGGACGGATTGACGCTTCGGAGTTTGACGACCGGATGGGCCGTGCCCTGAAGGCGAAAACGGCGTCCGAGCTCGCCGTCTTGTTTGATGATCTGCCGGAGCCGCGTCCATCGTCTCCTGCGACGTACCAAGCGCCGCCCTGGCAGCAGCTCCAAGAGCATCACTCCTTCGAAATTCCGCCGTGGCAGCGTACGCCGGCAACCAGCCCGGAAATCGCGCATCGCGCGCCCCCGGCACTGCCGGAACGCAGCAAGACCGAGACTGCGTTGGCCGTTGCCGCAGCTGCCTCGTGGCCTGCGGTGATCTTGTTCTGCTTCGCCACCAGCTGGAGCTACTGGTGGTTGATCTTCATCCCGATCTTCATCTCCTCGATCGCGAGCAATATGCGGCAGCAGCGGCAGGGCCAGCGCAGATGACGGATTCAGGACCTGTTCGCTGGGGGATCATCGGGCCTGGGCGTATCGCATCCCTTGTGATCAAGGATTTTACTTACGTCGACGGTGCCGAGCCGCTAGCAGTTGCAAGCCGATCGATGGACCGAGCGGAGGCATTTGCGACCGAGCATGGCTTGCTGCGCGCGTACGGGTCCTATGCAGAAATCATGGGCGATGAGGACGTGGACGTGGTCTATATCGCGACGCCGCATCCACAACATCACGCCATCGCACTCGCCGCCATTGCCGCGAACAAGGCTGCGCTGATTGAGAAGACGTTCACCGCCACCGTTGCAGGTGCCGAGGAGGTCATCGCCGCCGCCCGGGATCGCGAGGTCTTCGTCATGGAAGCGATGTGGACTCGTTTCCAACCCGCCATCGTGGCGGCTCGGGCACTGATCGACGAAGGGGCGATTGGCGAGGTGCGGCAGCTGCAAGCTGATCTTGGTGTGGATCGTCCCTACAACCCGGCCGACCGGCTCTTCGATCCTGCACAGGGCGGCGGTGCCATGCTCGACCTGGGCGTTTACGTAGTGTCCTTCGCGCAGTACTTCCTCGGTACCCCCGACCGGGTCGAGGTCACTGGCTCCTTGACCCCTACTGGGGTTGACGCCGAGGCGGGGATCCTGCTGGGCTACGAGGACGGCCGCGCGGCGACGCTGCTCATCTCGGTCAAGCACCACACGCCTGGGGCTGCGAGAATCCACGGCACTAAGGGCTGGATCGAGGTGCCGCCGAGATTTCACCATCCGCAGCGCATCGTGCTCCATCGGCGAGGCGAAGAGCCGGAGGCGATAAGCCGGTTGCCGCTTGGCGTCGGCTACTCACACGAGCTGATTGAGGTGACGCAGTGTGTAGCCGCCGGTCGCATCGAGAGCTTGACCATGCCGCTGCAGGACACGCTCGCCGTACAGCGCATCCTCAATGAGGCGTGCGAAAAGCTGGGCGTCTATCACCAGGAGGATTCCAATCTCTTGGCGCCACTCCGCATCAGCTACTCGAACATCGCATCAGCTGCAGATAGTGCGGAGTCCAAGTAACTGATGCGGAGTGCCCGCTGAGCCTTCAAAGTGCCGCGTCGACGAAGGGGATTAGGCGTCGACATAGCGGCGACCCTCGAAGGCCCGCCCCAGAGTTACCTCGTCGGCGTACTCAAGATCACCGCCAACGGGCAGGCCGCTTGCGAGCCGGCTGACTTTGACACCCATGGGCAACAAGAGGCGACTCAGGTACGTTGCGGTCGCCTCGCCTTCCAAATTGGGATCGGTCGCCAAGATCACTTCGGTCACGGTACCGTCGGCGAGCCGGAGACAGAGCTCACGAATCTTGAGATCCGCCGGCCCGATTCCATCGATCGGGCTGATCGCGCCGCCCAAGACGTGATAGCGGCCGCGGAACTCCCGAGTACGCTCCACCGCGACGACGTCCTTGGCCTCTTCGACAACGCAGATGGTGGTTTCGTCGCGTCGTGGGTCGCGGCAGATCCGACACTGAGTGTCCTCGGAGACGTTAAAGCAGGTCTCGCAAAACTTGACGGTCTCCTTGACCTTCTTAAGGGTCGCGGCAAGGCGCATGACATCGTCTGGATCGGCGGCCAGGATGTGGAAAGCCAGTCGCTGGGCGCTCTTCGGCCCGATCCCGGGCAGCCGCCCGAGCTCGTCGATCAAATCCTGGACCGGACCCTCGTACATGCTCGTCAGAAGGGCAGTCCGCCGCCCATGCCGCCCAGCCCGCCGGCCAGCGGTCCGAGCTTGCTGGCGGCGACCGCTTGGGCCTTGTTGGTGGCATCGCGTACCGCGGCCACGATCAGGTCGGCCAGCGTTTCGGTGTCGCTCGGATCAACCGCCTCGGGACTGATCACCAATCCCACCAACTCGCCGGCGCCCGTAACGGTTGCAGTTACCAGGTCACCGCCAGCAGAGCCCTCGATCTCCATCTCGGCCAGCTCCTGCTGAGCGTTGATGAACTGCTCCTGCATTGCCTGGGCCTGGGCCAGCAATCCAGACATGTCGCCTTCGGGAATCATCGCGGGCCTTTCGGGGTGGAGGTTCTCGCGCGCCCCAGCCTATGCGCCGTGATCCTCCTCAGCGATGATCTCCGCGCCGAGATGACGCGCGAGAAGTTCGGTATGCGACGCCGCCTCCTCTTCCAGGTCGCTGTCATCGGGGCTCGCCAGCGCGTCTGGATCTTCGACGCTGTCATGTCGGGCGCCGTTGTTGGCGTGGATTATTGGCGAGTTTGATGTCGTCCCTGGTGTAACGGCCGGCCGGCCGGTGGCCTGGACCGTACGCGGCGCAGCGGGACTCTGAGTGGCGCTAGGGTCCACCATCGTCTCGATCGCGAAGTCGGCGCCCATCACGACGACAATTGCCTCGCGCAAGACGTCCTCGTTGCCGCTACGGGCGAAGCTGTCCCGCGCGCCCGCATTGGACATCGCCAACAGCAGCGTGCCGTTGCGCACTTCGGTGACCTGTGCGTTCTGGCTGAGCAGGATCCAGGTGAAGCGCCGCTTGCCCTTGACTTCTTCCAGTACCTCGGGCCAGAGCCGGCGTACGTCGGTGACGGTGAGTCCAGGAGCTTGGGCTTCTTGTTGCTGCTGAGCGTTGGGCGGCGACGGCTGTGGGGGCTGCGGCGGAAGTGATGGAGTGATCTCCTGAGCCGAGGGTAGTGGAGATGTGCTGGCAGTGGGTGTACTGGGCGTCGGCTGCCTCGGAGGCTTCGCCGGAGGTGTTGGGCTCGGTGAACCAGTAACGCCGATGCGCCGCTCGAGCCGATCCAGGCGGGCATGAATGCCGCGGTCGTCAACGTCGGCGCCCGGCAACAGCACCCGAGCGCACATGAGCTCCAGGTGCAGCCGGGGCGCGGTGGTACCCCGCATATCGGTGAGGCCGGTGGCGATCACCTCCGCCGCCCGAGTGAGCTCACCGGCGCCAAGTGCGGCAGCCTGGGATGCCAGGCGTTCGGCCTGGTCAGGAGCCACATCCACGAGTCCGGAGGTCAACGCATCCGGCACCGCCGCAACGATCACCAGGTCGCGCAGCCGGCGCAGCAGGTCCTCGGCAAAGCGTCGTGGATCCTGACCGACCTCGATCACCTTGTCGACGCAGGCAAAGACTCCCCCGGCGTCGCCGGCCGCGAAGGCGTCGACGAACTCATCGAGCAATGAGTCGGGCGTATATCCCAGCAGGGCCGCGGCTTGCCGATAGGAGACGCCGGACTCATCGGCGCCGCCGAGGAGTTGATCAAGGACCGAGAGCGAGTCGCGGACCGAGCCGCCGCCGGCGCGTACCACCAAAGGCAGCACGGCGGGCTCAACCGCAATCTGTTCGGCGTCACAGAGTTTGGCCAAGTATTCGGTCAGCAGCCGGGGCGGGACCAGTCGGAACGGATAGTGATGGGTACGCGAGCGGATGGTCGAGATGACCTTGTCCGGCTCTGTGGTCGCGAAGACGAATTTGACGTGCGGCGGTGGTTCCTCGACGAGCTTCAGCAGCGCATTGAAGCCGGCGGTAGTCACCATGTGCGCCTCGTCGACGATGTAGATCTTGAAGCGACTGCTGACCGGAGCGAAAAAGGCTCGTTCGCGGAGGTCGCGGGCGTCGTCGACGCCCCCATGGCTGGCCGCGTCGATCTCGATCACGTCGATGCTGCCGGGACCATTTCGCGCTAGATCCGGGCAGGAGCGACATTCGCCGCACGGCACGGCCCGCGGACCCTTTTCGCAATTGAGGCAGCGGGCCAAGATGCGCGCTGATGTGGTCTTTCCGCAACCTCTTGGTCCGGAGAACAGGTAGGCGTGGTTGACCCGGTTGTTGGTTAGGGCGCGCTGCAGGGGCTCCGTGACATGGTCCTGACCGATGACCTCAGCAAATGTGTCCGGGCGGTAGCGGCGGTAGAGGGCTAGGGGGGCTGCACTTGTGGACGCGCTGCTGCTGGCGTCGTCGAACAACCCCTCATCTTGGGCATGCTCGATCCGATTTGGCTCATCCTCCGAGGACTGGAGGTTGTCAGGACCCGCTTCTGCCACGCCTTGCACCTTATGCCGGGATGGTGAAAACCGGATGCTGTTCCAAGCTGGACCTGATCTCTTTGGGGCGCCTTTTGTGACGTTTGGGTGCTTGTGATCGGAAACAACCCCATCTCCCTGGGCCACACGGGTCGTCTGGGTGCTTGTGATCGGAAACGTCCCGCGAGTCTGCGAAGTCTGCTCCAACGGATCGCGCCCGACATGGGTTTCAGGGCGTTTTGGGCGATTGTGCTCGCAAACGACCCACTTCGACGCCGAATCGAGGTCGTGTGGGCGCTTGTGATCGAAAACGACCCCGCAGGCAGACGCGAGTAGGCTGCGCTGCCGTGGAGTTCGACTGGGTGCTCTTTGACGCTGATGGCGTACTCCAGAGTTCCCGGGAGGGCTGGATGGAGGACCTCACCGCCTGGGCTGGGCCGCGAATCGAAGAGTTCCTGCTTGCTATGGCAGCGGCGGACGTCGCATGCCTGACCGGCAAGGATTTCGGCGGCGCGATGCGGGAGGTCTTGCGACAGTTTGAGATCGATGCGCAACTCGAGGATGTTATCGATCAGAAGTGCTGGATTGAGGTCAGGCAACCAATGCTGGACGCAGTGCGTGCAGTTCGTGATCTTGGATTGCGCTGTGCGCTGGCGACCAATCAGCAGAACCTGCGCGGCACGTACATGCGCAGCTCACTTGGCTTCGAGGAGATCTTCGACGCGCAGTTTTACTCCTTCGAACTCGGTTTTGCCAAGCCTGAGGCCGGGTACTTTAACGCGATCATGGACCGTATTGACGTCGCACCGAACCGAGTGCTCTTCATCGATGATCATGAGGGCAACGTCGCCGGCGCTCGAGAGATCGGCATCCATAGCGAGCTCTTTCCGGTTGACGGCGGTGTGGCGGCGCTGAAACCGATCTTGGGACGCTACGGCATACGGCTGTGACGATCCGGATCGGTATTTCGGGCTGGAGATACCCACGCTGGCGAGGGACGTTCTATCCGCGCGGGCTACCGCAGCGCCAGGAGTTGCGGTACGCCGCAGAGCGGATGAATTCTGTCGAGATCAACGGCAGCTTTTACTCACTGCAGCGCCGTGCGCTCTTCGAGGAATGGGCGACCTCGGTACCGCAGGACTTCGTGTTTGCGGTGAAAGGTGGGCGATTCATCACCCACATGAAGAAACTGAGCGGCATCGAAACGCCGCTAGCGAACTTCTTTGCATCCGGCATTCTTGCTCTTGATCAAAAGTTGGGTCCGATCCTGTGGCAGCTGCCACCGAACCTGGGCTTCAATTCGGATCGGATGGACGCCTTCTTCGCACAACTGCCGCGTACGACGGGATCCGCCGCGAGTATTGCCGCCGATCATGATCAGCGGGTACCTGATGATCAAGCGTTGATCAAGGCGCCACATCCCAGACGGCGAATGCGCCATGCCGTTGAAGTGCGACACGAGAGCTTCCGCACCCATGATTTTTACCAGCTGCTACGTCGGCACAAGCTCGCGCTCGTGATCTCCGACAATCCAGGCAAGTGGCCCATCTTCACCGAGATCACCACCGACTTGATGTACGTACGGCTGCACGGTCATGATCAGCTCTACGTCAGCGGCTACAGCGATCGCGAGCTCGATGAGTGGGCGACCAAGATCACGTCGTGGGTTGAGCGGGGCTGTGATGTATACGTCTATTTCGACAATGACGCGAAGGTGCATGCGCCATTCGACGCTATGAGCCTGATGGATCGGCTAGGGGTCAAGCCGCCGGGCGAGCTCCTCAGCGGCCACGGCCAACGAACGTAGCGGTCCCCCGCGTACCCGAAAGAGCTCACTTACCCTTGCTGCCGTCAAGCCCTGGGGGAGTTGGGTGAGTTATCGCCACACGAGGGACCAGAAAACGAGTGTACGGGATGGATGGGGGCCGATCAGTTTTCGGGACTAAGCAGGTCGATACGGGTAACGAACGACCTACGGAGACCCGGTGACATGGCTACGACGACCCGCACCCTCGATCTCAAGAGCAGCGCAGATCGCGCCTTCATCCAGCTGCTGGTCAACACGTTGCTTGTTTCGGTCATCAACTTCACGATGTGGTTCGCCATCACGTTCTGGGTGTTCCTGGAAACCAAGTCGGTACTGGCAACCGGAATGGTCGCTGGAGTCTTCCTGGCAACGACTGCCCTGAGCGGGATTTGGTTCGGCAGCCTGGTCGATCGGCACCGCAAGAAGATCGTGATGCAGGCCTCTGCCGTGGTCTCGCTCGCGCTGTATGCCATTGCCTTCACGCTGTACCAGGTGACGCCTGAACAGATCTTCAGCAATCCGGCCAGCCTGAGATTGTGGATCTTCGTCGTGCTGACGATGCTGGGAGTGATCACCGGAAACATCCGCTCCATCGCGCTTCAGACGCTGGTGACAGTCTTGATCCCCGAAGATCGCCGCGACAAGGCCAACGGCCTCGTCGGTACCACGAATGGAGTCTCTTTCCTCGTCACCTCGGTGATCAGTGGCTTACTGGTAGCCGCAGGCGGCATGTTTTACGTCCTGCTGCTCGGCATGGTTGTACTGGGCCTCAGCGTCGCGCATCTGGCATTCATTCGAGTCGACGAGCGCTCTGAAGCTGCGCGGCCCAATTCGGATTGCTCACGCGAAGATCAACTTTCCCCGAATGCCAAGGTCGACCTGCGCGGCACGCTGGCATTGGTCCGCGGCGTACCCGGACTGCTGGCGCTGATCGGTTTCTCGTGCTTCAACAATTTTCTCGGCGGCACCTTCATGGCGCTGATGGACGCGTACGGGCTCTCGATGATGTCGGTACAGGCCTGGGGTTTGCTCTGGGGGGCCCTCAGTGCCGGCTTCATCGTCGGTGGTCTCGCGGTTGCCAAGACGGGTCTGAGCGACAATCCCCTGCGGCTTCTGCTGCTGGTGAATGTCGTGCTGTGGACTGTGACGTGTGTGTTCCCGCTGCGCTCTTCAGTGATCTTGCTGTCGGCGGGCATGGCGATCTACATGGTCCTTATCCCGTACGCGGAAGCCTCCGAACAGACGATCTTGCAGAAGGTCGTGCCCTTTGAGCGGCAGGGCCGGTGTTCGGGTTCGCGCAGGGTGTTGAGCAGGCGGCGTCGCCGCTGACGGCGTTCTTGATCGGCCCGATCGCGCAATTGATCTTCGTTCCGTTCATGACCGACGGCGCGGGTGCACAGCTGATTGGCGCTTGGTTTGGCACTGGCCCCGACCGCGGAATCGCGATCGTCTTCCTACTGACCGGAATGATCGGGCTCAGCGTTACCGCTGTTGCCTTGCGCAGCCGGCCGTACCGGCAGCTCAGCGAGCATGACGCCGGCCAGCCACAGCTGGCTCTCGCGTCCTGCTAGATCAAATCACGGTTCAGATGACCCGGGTTCAGGCGTTGATCAAGGAACCTTCCGGCGTAATGGCATCGGCGTCCTCGTCATCGAACCAGACACCGCCGGCACCGAGATAGCGGAACTTGACCGGCTGGCCAGCCGGCACTGCGACGCTCACGCTGCGCGTACCGTTGCTGCGGCGTACCAACTTGTGGGCGCCTGGCACCCAGTCATTGAAGGTTCCGACAGCCGACACCGGTCCGTCGTGGATATCGTCGGGAAGCACGAATTGGATGCGGGTCTTTTTTCCGTCTGACTTGATGTGCAGTGACATGGCCATCTCCTGGGGAGTCAAGGTGATTGGTCTAGGGGGAGAGATTAGGTGAGCTTTCAAGTCGTATGACGGCACGACACACAGAATGGACAAACGTTGAGGCCCTTGTCACATGTGCTTCACGTTCATCGAGTGTGCAGTAACATCCCACGCCGGGCGCTGCGGATGGGCAGTTAGTGCACTCTCGGCACGCGTGGCATCGGAGTCAGGGTACGCGGCCGAATCCGGTTCGCCCTTACGCGCGATTTGCCGGTAACCTTCCGCGCGGAGGATTCGCCTAGAGGCCTATGGCGCACGCTTGGAAAGCGTGTTGGGTTAACGCCCTCGCGGGTTCGAATCCCGCATCCTCCGCCAACCCAGGTTCTGACCTGCGGAAACGCCGTTCGGATCAGATCAGCCCTGGACGGCGTCGCGCCAAACATCGAGGCTGGCGAGCCATCCGGAGGGCGCTCTAGATTACGTGATGTCGGGGAGCGAGCGCACCTGCCGCTCGGCCAGGTCGGGAAGGTGTTGCGCGGCCGCCACGAAGTCCTTGTCGTCGTGCAGGACGACGAGTCCGCGGATTGCCGCACAAGCGCAGATGAGGAGGTCCACGCAGGACAGCGCTCGATGTGCTCCAGCCCTCAACAGTCGGTACTGCGCTGATTCGACCCACTGCCAGGCCGTCTTTGGTACTGGAATGTCCGGATATAGGTCGACGAACATCGAGGTCATCTGCTCGTACTCGTCGAGGTTGCGGGCCGAGCGACGAAACTCGATGCGCTGAGGCTGGCACGACCCAATCGCGTGATCAGAGATCACCCCAGCCCAGCCGGCCCGCACGTCGGAGTCACGCACCAGGCGCCACAGGGCCGAGGAGTCGGCCAGGTAGTGCATCACCCAGCAGGAGTCTTGCTGGCGGCACGCATGTCCTGCCACCCCTCATAGTCCCAACCCTTGGCGGCGACGACGTAGTGATCGAGCGCAGCGATCCGGCGATGCCGCGCCGTATACTCCCGCAACGCGAGGTTCACTGTGTCCTTCTTGCTCCGTGCGCCTGACAGGCGCATCGCCTCGGCCAGCGCGTCGTCATCAAGATCAATCTGGGTTATCGTCATCCTGACTCCTGTGTGGACGATATACATAACGATGATACATCATCACCATAGCGAGCCGAACACACGCGTGCTACTCCCCTCACACACGTTGAGTGAGTACCTGATGACGGTGAGATATCTCAGTCCCCACCGTTGAGGTAGACAACCCTTCACGCTGTACGCGGCGTGCATGCTATGTACAGCGTGAGCAAGCTGGGTGCAGCTCCTGCCTATGCGATCAAACGCTGCCAATCACCGGCCCGATATCTTCGACGCGTATCGGTTTGCCCCCTATCACAAGCTCATCGAGCTCAAGGCGGCCGACGGTCAGCTTCTTGGCTGCCGCGTTGCCGACCCTGAGACGCCCCACGGCCAGGGCGCCTACGGCGAAGGCACCAATGGCTGTGGCGCCGGCGGCAAGTGTGCCGGTCGCCAGCGCCCGCAAGGCAACGCCGCCGGCAGCAATGCCGCGAGCAGCGATGCCTCGCACCTTCACCGCAGGCAGCTCTGCGGTTGTACTTTCTCTGCGACGCATGGTCCGTCTGCGACCCATGGCGTCCTTCCGACTCGCGACGTCTTTTCGTCCCATGATGTCCTTCCTCTGCCTCGGCTAGTCCTGGGCTCATCGTGCAAGCTGGCTGCTGCCAGTAGCAAGTGGCGAAGGTCGGGATGTACCGGAACCTTGTGCCCCTCGCTACTTACCCGCGGCGTTCCGCTGTTAGTCGATCGGCAGTTCGGGCAGCGACCAGCGACAGGCTCCAAGCTCGTCACGCATCGCGCAGGTGCGACCATGCAGAGATGATGTCCATACCAGGTGACGACCATGACAACGGGACAGCTCTCGATGCAAAAGCGAGCCTGACCGCAGGCGCCGACTATTGGTCCACCGCCGCGCCACCTGATCTGGGGATTCGCAGTATCCGGATGGCCGACGGACCCCATGGACTCCGTGTTCAAGATGACGACAACCCCGACCACCTCGGGCTAGGACGCAGCCTTCCCGCCACCTGCTTCCCGCCCGCGGTCACCCTGGCTTCAACCTGGGATCCTGCGCTCATCCGGCAGGTCGGCGAGGCGCTCGGACGCGAGGCCCTTTCTCAAGGCGTCGACGTGGTGCTCGGTCCCGGCATCAACATCAAGCGGAGCCCACTGTGCGGGCGGAACTTCGAGTACTACAGCGAGGACCCGTTGCTCGCCGGCCGGTTGGCCAGCGCCATGGTGGCGGGCCTGCAATCGCAGGGCGTTGCGGCTTGCGTTAAGCACTTCGCTGTCAACAACCAGGAGACCGACCGCCTCCGGGTCAGCGCTGACGTGGATGAGCGGGCATTGCGGGAGATCTATCTTCGGGCGTTCGAGGTCGTGGTCCGGGAGGCTGACTCGTGGACCGTGATGAGTGCGTACAACCGCATCAACGGCGTCCCGGCCAGCGAGAATTTCTGGCTCCTCACCGAGCTGTTGCGCGGTGAATGGGGGTTCGCCGGTGCCGTGGTCTCCGACTGGGGCGCGGTACGCGACTCGGTCGCGGCGGTCGAGGCAGGGCTGGACGTACGGATGCCCGGTCCGCCTCCCGACACACGAGTGGCGGCTGCGGTCACCAACGGCAGCCTGAGCGAAGAAGTCGTCGAGAAGGTCGCGGCCCGTCTCCGTCTCCTCGCCGAACGAATTGCCGCTTCGAGACCTGCAGCCGCCGAGATGGACGAGGAGGCGCACCACCAGGTGACTCGGCGGGCCGCTAGCCAGGGAGCGGTGTTGCTCCATAACGATGCCGGCTTGCTGCCGGTCGATCCGAGCCGCGAGCGATCGATCGCCGTCATCGGTGAACTTGCCCGTACGCCGCGGTACCAAGGCGCCGGGAGCTCTGCAGTCAACCCGCGCCGGCTGGTGACAGGGCTCGAGGCCCTACAGTCACGGCTCGACGGAGTCACCGACGTGACGTTTTCGCCCGGCTACGCCGAGGATGGCGACGCCGACGCCGACACCCTTGTGAAAGACGCCGTGGCACTGGCTGCGGATACCAGCCTGGTGCTGATCTTTCTGGGGCTTCCACCCGCTGCCGAGGCGGAAGGCCGCGACCGCACCAGCATTGAGCTTCCCGCGAACCAGGTGGAGTTGCTGCGCGCTGTCGCTGCTGTGAACCCACGGGTGGTCGTCGCCCTGAGCAATGGATCGCCGGTCACTACGGCGGGCTGGCGGAACACCGCAGGCGCAATAGTCGAGTTCTGGCTTACCGGGCAAGCCCACGGCGAGACGATCGCCGACGTACTCCTCGGTGAGGTGAACCCTTCGGGCAAGCTCACCGAGACCGTGCCAGTCCGGCTCGAGGACACACCGTCGTACCTCAACTTTCCTGGCGAGCACGGACATGTCCGGTACGGCGAAGGGATCTACGTCGGCTACCGCTGGTACGACGCGCGTGCCATCGACGTCGACTACCCGTTCGGGCACGGCCTGTCCTACACCACCTTTGATTACAGCGACCTTGAGGTGACGGTACGCGAACTCGAGGATCCCGTCGCGTTCACAATTGCCCTCACGATTACCAACAGCGGGAGCCGAGAAGGAGCGGAGGTCGTGCAGGTCTACGTCGGGGACCACAGCGGCGCGCTGCAGATGCCGGTGCGCGAGCTTCGCGGCTTGGCGAAGGTACGGCTCCCAGCAGGAGCCTCCGAACGGGTCACGCTGGACATCCGCCGTAATGATCTGCAGCACGTACATCCCGAAGCCGGATGGATTTTCACCGGCGGAGAGATGGAGGTATGTGTCGGCTCCTCCTCCCGTGATCTGCGGCTACGAGCGTCGATCGAGGTGCCGGGGCACGCGGACGAACTGCCGCTGACTCTCTGGTCACCCTTCCGTGAGTGGCTGGCGCATCCAGTCGCTGGGCCGGCCGTACGACAACTCATCGACGACCATGGCGGCGTGCGAGGCCGGATGGGCGATCTGCTCGGCGACCCGGTGGGCCGTGATTCCGTCCTCGGGAATCCGATGCTCGCACTCAGCCAGTTCCCCGGATTCCCGATCAACGAAGCCGACGCCGAGGCGGTGTTGGCTGGACTAGGTGGGGGCTCGTCGCAGGCACGTGGTGGGTGAGAGGCTGGCCGCATGCGAGCCGTGCGGATTCACGCCAAGCAAGACATGCGTACCGAGGAGGTTCCCAGCCTCAATCCAGCTGTCGATGAGGTGCGGTTACGAGTCGGCTATGTCGGGATCTGTGGGTCGGATCTGCACTACTACGCCGACGGCGCGGCTGGCATCTTTACCATTCGGGAGCCGCTGATTCCCGGTCACGAGGTGTCCGGAGTGATTGACCTCGACCCGACAGGAACCTACCAAGAGGGCACGCCGGTGACTGTACATCCGGCCACCTGGGGTACGCCGCAACCCGATCTGTCCGACGACCAACGCCAGCTCTGGCCCGGCGGCGGATATCTGGGGAGCGCCTCGACATGGCCACACACCCATGGCGGCCTCGCGGAGCAGCTGATCGTTCGGCGTGATCAAGTTCGCCCGTTGCCCGCGTCGCTGCCGGTCAAGCGGGCAGCATTGGCCGAACCCCTGGCCGTTGGCCTGCACGGCCTCGCGGTTGGCGGCGACATCCGCGGCAAGCGGGTCTTGGTATCGGGATCTGGCCCGATCGGGCTGCTCACCGCTGCCGCCGCCGCAGCGGGGGGTGCTGCAGAGGTGGTCTGTGCCGACCTGCTTGATGGACCGTTGCAACGCGCCCGAGCGCTCGGCGCAGCCAGCCCGGTGCCAATTGGGACTGTGCAGATCGGCGCCGAGGATCTGCCGGATTCCCATTTCGACATAACGCTGGAGTGCGCCGGAGTACCGCAGGCACTCCACGGGCTGTTGCTTGCCACCCGTCCGGCCGGCATCGTCGTCCAGGTAGGCAATCTGCCCAACGAGACGCGACCGGTCAACCTGGCACCCCTGGTATCCAAGGAGATCCAACTGCGAGGCACCTTCCGGTTCAACACCGAGATCGACGCCGCCATCACGCTGCTCGACCAAAACCCGCAGATCGAACAAGTGATCACTCACGTACTTCCGATCGACCAAGTCGACGAGGCCTTCGCCATCGCCGCAAACCCCGAAATCTCTGGCAAGGTCGTGGTTGAAGTCAGCGCTTCCTGACCAATCCGAGGCTGATCGAGCAGCTCGCCGTCGCTAATGTGCTGAGCATGGGAACGGTCGACGACTACTTCGAGACCTTGGACGCTGAGACGCGAGCTGCGTTCGAGCACATCCGAGACCTGGCCTTGGAAATCGTGCCAGAAGCCGACGAAGGGACGAGCTATGGCATGGCTGCGCTCAAGCACAAGGGCAAAGGGCTGCTTGGTTTTGCTGCAGCGAAGCGTCATCTCAGCGTCTTTCCGTTCAGTTCACGCGTGGTTGATGAGGTCCATGATCGGCTCTCGGGCTTCGATGTGTCGAAGGGAACCCTCCGGTTCACTGTTGAGAAGCCCATTCCTGACGACGTCGTACGCGACGTTGTCGCGCTCCGTCTCGCGGAGATCGACGGATCGACCCGGTGATGTCAGAAGATGAGCGATCTAGCGGGAGCGGCGCACTGGAGTGGCTCAGGCTACGCGCAGCATTCGGCACACCACCGAGCATTGGATGAATGGTTCCTGGCGCGGCATCGTCCTGCGCCCACCGATGTGGTGGTCGATCTGGGTTGCGGCAGCGGCGAGTTCAGCGCACGACTGGCCGCTCTAATCCCGGATGGTCGAGTGATCGGGATCGATTCTGATGCATCGATGCTGGCCGCCGCTTCCCGTCACCAGGCGGCCAACCTTACGTTCCTGCAAGCAGCTGCCGAACGGGTTGACGAGGTCGTCGCGCATTCGTCGGTGGATCTTGTGGTGAGCCGGGCGATGTTGCACTGGCTGCCGATTTCGCGGTATCTGCGCTGCTTCCAGGCCGTGTTTCGCATCCTGCGGCCCGGCGGATGGTTTCACTCCGAATCCGGTGGTGCCGGCAACGTAACGGCGCTGGTGGAATTGCTCGACGAAGTCGCGGCCGCGAACGGGCTGCCAGCGACGCCGCCGTTTCCGGACGCCGGCACCGTGTTCGACCTCGTCGACGCTGCTGGCTTTGAGATCCCCCAAGATGGCGTACGGACCGTCGCGCAGCGCCGCCCCTTCACGCGAGAGGGGCTTATCGGCCTACTGCGGACTCAGGCGGGCCTGTCTATCACAAGGTATGCACCGGATGATGCCGCTGAAGGCCTGCTCGACGCAGCCACCGCGAAGGTTGATCAACTCCGTCGCAGCGATGGGTCGTATGACCAGACCTTCGTACGGCTCGAGATCCTGATACGTCGTCCGGCGGGAACCTGATACTCCCGCTATCGCTGAGTTTGCATCACGATTGAGCTCCGCAAGCCCTAAATCGGCTCGTTCTATGTCACTGGTGACGCAAAATCAGGTCGAGTCGCCTGCCGCGGACAGTTAGCAGAATTACCAGGCTTAACTCTGCAAAATTTCCACTCTTCCCTAACGCTTTCCAGCCGCACAGGGAGTTCACGTCGCGATTCGAATCCGCCTCCTGGACGGCTGTGCAAGAGCAAACATCCTTTGCGATGCTTTCGTCGTACTCATCGTTTGGCCCGAACTCCGCCAGAGCCACCGGCCGCTGCTTCGCTACCCTCAAGCATGCGTGAGAACCGCTCGATGCCTCCATCCAGCGTCATCCCCGAGCTGGTCTACCCAGACGTTGGACAGGCGGTGGAGTGGTTGTGTGACACCTTCGGGTTCGTCGAGCGCTGGAGAGCGGGCACGCACCGCGCCCAACTCGCTTTCGGCACGGGGGCGATCGCGGTGACCGAGGCGCGCACTGGCCAAGGATGGTCGGACACCGCTGACGAAGCCGAACTACGCCCGCCCCCCAAAGGTGAACTGAGCCACGCCGTGATGGTGCGGGTCGATGATGTAAACCGACACCATGATCGCGCTCGGTCACGTGGCGCGCGCATCCTTCACCAGCCCACCGACTATCCCTACGGCGAGCGCCAGTACGAGGTGGAGGATCTTGCCGGCCATCGGTGGACGTTCTCAGAGACCATTGCGGACGTCGCGCCCGAAGAATGGGGTGGCGAGTCCAAGATCAACAAGCAGTAAGGACCGGCATTTTCATGTAGCCGCCAGTGCCACGATGTACGCCGATGCCAGTTCACGATTGAGCCTCGAGCAAGAACCCGGCCCAGACCCCGACCGGCGCTGAGCTCGCCGAAGCTCTGATCGAAATCGCATCGTGCACAGCATCTTCACGAATGTGATGACTGCGTCCGGGTGGGTAAATGGGCCAATCATGGCGGCACGTTCCCGCGCCGTTAGCCCCTGCACGATCTTGACTGGCGATGGAGAGTGCGAGTGGTCGAGCCTGGTCGAACTTCGCAGCTGGATCCTGGTTTACGCGCCCAGGTCCAGTCCTGGCTCGCCGAGGATCCCGATCGAGTAACCCGCGCTGAACTATCCGATCTAGTGGCGGCCGCGGAAGGCGAAAGCGAAGCCGCCACCGTTGCTCATGCTGAGCTCGTCGACCGGTTTTCGGGAACCCTTCAGTTCGGCACCGCTGGCCTGCGCGGAGCGCTGGCCGCCGGTCCCAATCGAATGAACCGGGTTGTCGTCATCCGTGCAGCGGCTGGTTTGGCGGCGTACGTGACAGCCCATCAGGGTCGCAGCGTCGTCGTGGGATACGACGCCAGGTACAACTCCGACGTCTTCGCCCGCGACACCTGCTCGGTGATGGTGGGAGCGGGATTGCGCGCGATGCTCCTGCCGCGACCACTACCAACTCCAGTGCTCGCCTTCGCGATCCGCCACCTCGGCGCCGACGCGGGCGTGATGGTCACCGCCTCGCACAACCCACCGCAGGACAACGGCTACAAGGTCTACCTTGGCGATGGCAGCCAGATCGTCCCGCCAACTGACGCAGAAATCTCAGCGGCAATCGACGCCGTCGGTCCACTCGCCGGCATACCGCGGCCGAACGCGGGATGGGTCACGCTCGGCGAAGAGACTGTCGACGCCTATGTGAAGCGGGCCGCCCGGGTGCCAAGCCCCGGCACGCCCCGGGAGCTGCGCATCGTCTACACGCCGCTGCATGGTGTAGGCCGCGATGTCGTACTGCAAGCGTTTTCCCGTGCCGGATTTGCGGCCCCAGTTGTGGTTGGCGAGCAAGCCAAGCCCGATCCCGACTTTCCGACGGTGTCGTTTCCCAACCCGGAGGAGCCGGGGGCGATCGACCTCGCCATCACATTGGCCAAGCAGACTTCGGCGGATCTGGTGGTGGCGAACGATCCAGACGCCGACCGCTGCGCAGCAGCGGCGCCATTTGCCACGGGTTGGCGGATGCTCAGCGGTGACGAGCTGGGCGCTTTGCTCGCGACCCACATCATCACCCGCGACACTGCCGTGACCGGCACGTTCGCCTGCTCCATCGTCTCCTCTTCGTTGCTGGGGAAGATCGCCGCCGCTCACGGGCTGGCGTACGAGGAAACGCTTACCGGCTTCAAATGGATTGCCCGGGTGCCCGGCCTGCGCTTCGGGTATGAGGAGGCCATCGGCTATTGCGTCGATCCAGACGGCGTACGCGACAAGGACGGTGTCACTGCCGCGCTGTTGATGGCTGAGCTCACGGCTTCCCTTCGAGCGCAGCGCCGCTCGGTCGGCGATCTGCTCGATGACATTGCCCGCCGCTACGGGCTGCACGCCACCGACCAACTTGCGATCCGGGTTGCCGACCTCGCTCTGATCCAGGAGGGCATGCGCCGCCTTCGTACGGCCCCTCCGTCGACTCTCGGCGGGCGAAAGGTGGATCGGGTCGATGATCTTACGGCGGGAGTAGGCGGGCTGCCCCCCACTGACGGCCTGCGTTATTTCCTCGCCGGCGGTTCCCGAGTGGTGGTTCGCCCCAGCGGGACCGAGCCCAAGCTGAAGTGCTATCTGGAAGTCGTCGAAGACGTCGAGGGCGGGGACGTCGAACAGGCGCCGGCGCGGGCCGCAACAGCGCTCGCCGCGATCAAGAACGATTTGGCCAGCGCCCTCGCCCTCGCGCCGACAGCGAACGGAGGAGCATGAGCGTCGTACTTGATGCCATTGAGATCAAGAAGTCTGGCGGCGCCTTGGACGCCGCGACCATCGAGGCGGTGGTGAAGGGCTACCTCACCGGCGACATCCCCGACTATCAGATGGCGGCGCTGCTGATGGCGATCCGCTGGCGGGGCATGACCTACGAGGAGACGCTCGCCCTGACCGTGGCCATGGCCAACTCCGGGACGCGCTATTCATTCCCGGACTCCGTCGACAAGCACTCCACCGGTGGTGTCGGCGACAAGGTGACGCTGACCGCGCTGCCGCTGGTCGCGGCCTGCGGCGCCCCGGTCGCGAAGCTATCCGGTCGCGGACTGGGGATTACCGGTGGCACGATCGACAAGCTCGAGGCGATCCCTGGTTTCAACGTGCACCTCTCTGAAGATCAATTCCGGCGTCAGGTGGAGCAGGTCGGCATGGTGATCGCCGAGGCTGGCGAGCTGGCGCCCGCAGACAAGGCGATCTACGCGCTGCGTGACACCACGGGAACCGTCGACTCGCTGCCGCTCATCGGAAGCTCGATCGTGTCGAAGAAGGTCGCGACCGGGGCCGGATATCTGCTCTACGACGTCAAGGCCGGCTCCGGGGCCTTCATGAAGACCGCCGCCGAGGCTCGCGAGCTGGCGGAGCTGCTGGTACGGCTGAGCGAGTCCATGGGAATCCGCTCCTCCGCACTGGTCACCGACATGGACACTCCCCTCGGCCGTGCCGTCGGCAACGCGCTGGAGGTCCGCGAGAGTGTGGCTTTCCTCCGGGGTGAAGAAACCAGCCCAGATCTTGCCGAGGTCGCCCGAGACGTCGCCGTACGGCTGCTCCAGCTGCACGGTGCCTCCGATGCCGAACAGACGGTCGCGGACGCACTGGAGTCAGGCGCTGGCTACGACAAGTTCGCCGACGTCGTACGTGCTCAGGGAGGAGATGCCGAGGCGTTGGCCGACCTGCCGGTGTCGCCAAATGTTCGTGAAGTGACTGCGGCGGAAACGGGCTATGTCGCTTCGTTCGACGCACTCGGAATCGCCCGTGCCTCACTAGCCCTGGGTGCTGGGCGGGAGAAAAAGGAAGACGCCATCGATCCAGGCGCCGGGGTGGAGGTCATGGTCAGCATCGGGGAGTCGGTAGACCAAGGTCAGCCGGTCGCGCTGCTTTACGGAACCCGCAACATCGACCGCGCCGCGGATTTCGTGCGCCAGGCGCTCGTCGTATCGGGCGACCGGGTTACTCCCAGCCCGCACGTATTGGACACGCTGTGAACGCCGCACCAGTGTCGGCCAAGCAGCTGCTCGCCAAGGCGCGGGAGGCGGCGGATCGGGCGTACGCGCCGTACAGCAACTTTTCGGTTGGCGCCGCAGTCCTGACTGCGAAAGGAACCGTCTTCACCGGATGCAACGTCGAGAACGCGTCGTACGGCCTGGCCATCTGCGCTGAGCGGAATGCCATCGCTGGCATGGTGGCGGCCTCAGCCGACGACCGTACGGTCAGAAGGGTCGCCGTCTTCAGCCCGAATGCGGCCCCATGCCTGCCCTGTGGTGCCTGCCGGCAAGTGCTTCGGGAATTCGGCTGCCAAGAAGTCATCGTCGAAGAGGAGGGTTCGGTGCGTATCTATAGATTCGGCGAGCTGCTGCCCCACTCGTTCGGGCCCGAGGCGCTGGACCGATGAGCCGGCTACAAGGAGTGCTCGGCCTCCTTTTGATCTACGGGCAGTGCATCGCCATCTCCCGTCACCGGGGCCGGATCAACTGGCGAACGCTGCGCCGGCCATGCTTGCGGTGGTCATCTCGCTGTGATCCTGGGCGGCCTGCTGATCGCGTTCGTCGCACTGATCGCCCTAGCCAACGGCATTCTGGGCGGCATCGGAGGATGGTTCGGAATTGAGGACCTGACGTTCCAGCAGCTGCTGGGCTGGATCTTCGCGCCGATCGCGTGGCTGATCGGAGTGCCATGGAGCGAAGCCGCCACGGTCGGCAGTCTCTTGGGCCAGAAGACCGTGATCAACGAGTTCGTCGCCTTTGCCTCCTTCGGCCCGCTGATCCCCAACACTGGACCCGAAGACGGTGTTGATCACCACCTTCGCGCTCGCTGGTTTTGCGAACTTCGGCTCGATCGCCATCCAGATCGGCGCCTTCGGCTCGCTTGCACCCGAGCGTCGCGGCGATGTCGCTTGGCCTGCTGGCTCTGCTCGGTGGAAGCTTGGCCAACCTCAGCAATGGCGCCATCGTGGGAATCGTCGGCAGCTAAGGTCGCCTGAACAGATGCGTACCAAACGGAAGGACGTATGTCGATGACTGACCCATTGTCAGCGGCTGCCGCCGAGGCCATCGCCAGACGTACCCGGTCTGAAACACACGACATCGCACTCGTTCTCGGCTCCGGCTGGGCTCCTGCTGCGGACCTCCTCGGCAATGTGGCGGCGGAGGTCAAGACCACTCACCTGCCTGGCTTCGCGCCAGCTGCGGTACCCGGTCATGTCGGGCGCGTGCGTTCCGTACGGATCGGTGACGGCCAGAAACGCGCACTGGTGTTCCTGAGTCGTACGCATCTCTACGAGGGTCGCGGCGTGCGGCCGGTGGTGCACAACGTCCGAACCGCTGCGGCCGCCGGCTGCTCGACGATCGTTTTGACCAATGGCAGCGGCGGGCTACGGCTCGAGTGGGATGCCGGTACCCCCGTGCTCATCAGCGACCACATCAACCTGACTGGGATGTCACCACTCGAGGGCCCGAATTTCCTTGATCTCACCGATCTGTATTCGGCGCGACTGCGAGCGATCGCCCACGAAGTCGACCCGACGCTCCCGGAGGGCGTCTATGTCCAGTTCCCGGGCCCGCACTTTGAAACGCCGGCCGAGGTACGCATGGCACGAGCCATGGGCGGTGATCTTGTCGGCATGTCCACGGCGCTGGAAGCGATCGCGGCCCGCGAGAGCGGTCTGGAGGTTCTGGGCGTCTCATTGGTAACCAACCAGGCGGCCGGAATCAGCGAAACGCCGCTAAGCCATGAGGAAGTGCTGGAGGCGGGGAAGAAGGCAGCGCAGCGCTGCGGCGAATTACTGGCCGGAATCGTACGTCGCATCGCTGAGTAATTCCTTCCCAGGCTTATCCCGCTTTCGCTCCGCCGCGCCCAGCTCGCGTCTCTCCGCACGAGGCCACAAATGTGACCGCCTTGCGCCGAATCAGGCACGCGTTTCTACGCACAAAGCCACAAACATGAGCCCTTCGGCCTGCCTGAATCAGGCGGCGTTTCTACGCACAAAGCCACAAACGTCACTAGCCCTTTGCCACCGGACCATTGTGACCCCTCGAACATCGCACCCTAGTGGGGCGATCGGTGAGCGAGCTTCCCGATGCCAGGAGAGCTGACTTTGAACCCATGCTCCAGTCATTGCCAACGAGGACAATCGCCGCCATGGCCAGACCATTGAGGTGCCGCCTGCGACTCCACAGCTGGGAGTATCGCGAGAACCCCGATACGCACGAGTACTACCAAGTCTGTGTGCGCTGTAACGCGTATCGAGACAGAGGGAATTCAGCCTTTGACGGTAGAGGAGCCTGGGGTCTCGGGGGTTGAAGGCATTCCGGCGGGAACGTACCCGACACCGGCGAGATGGTTGGGGCCACGCTTCGCCAGACTGTGGCCGCACTCGGTGGACGCGAAACGTTCCCGCGGGAACGTTCGGCCCGCTCGGCCAACAATGGCACTACCTTGTTACTCGACGACGCGCAGAACTACCTTGCCGTGCTTGCCCCGCGCGGTCGTGCGGGCAAAGGCAGCGCGGGCCTCAGCAAGCGGAAAGATCGAGTCAATCTCCGGCCTCAACTGCTCGGCTTCGACGAGCCGGCTAAGCTCACGCAGCTGCTGGCGGTTGGGCTCAACGACAAAGTAAATGGCTCCCGGCGCCTCGGCCGCGATAGTCACGATCCGGCCTGCCCGATCGGCTGCGCGTGCCAGTGCCTCACCGCCTGCGGTGTCGAACAGCAGGTCGCACGGCTCGCCTGCCTTCACGACGGTGGCGCCGCGGCTGCGGGCTAGCTGCGCCGCCATATGGCCGACACCGCCGCGCGCGCCGGTGATCGCAACGCGCATATCTGGCTGGAGCCGCCCGTAGACAACCAGTCCTTGCCAGGCGCTTAGCCCGGCCATCGGCAATGCCGCCGCCTCTATGTGGCTTAGCGATGACGGCTTGATCGCAAGAACCTCCATCGGCACGACGGCGTAGTCGGCGGCGATGCCATCCCGGTCGAAGGGGGTCAGTCCGTACACCTCCGCACCGGCCACCATCCCGTCGGCGTCCTCAGCAACGACCCCGGACAACTCATAGGACGGGACAGCAGGCAGCCGATCGGTTGGCCACTCCAGCTCGTCGCGGGTAATTGCGGCGGCATGGACCTGAACCAGTACCTCGCCCGAACGAGGTTCCGGCGGCTCGATCTCCTCCAGCCGAAGATCATCGATCCGCCCAGGCGAATGGAGACGTAGCGCACGCACGAACATGCTCCTCTCCGGAAAGAATCTTTCTAGAAAGTATCTTCGATCGATATTATCCCAGCCATGGCTGATCATGTGGACGAGCTCGTCGAGGACTGGCGGCGGGAGCGGCCAGACCTCGACGTGACAGCGCTCGCGCTGGTGGCACGGCTGTTCCGGATCGTCCACCTCGCCGATGCCATGCTTGCCGGGCAACTAGCGGCACATGGCCTTCAGCCGGGCTGGTTCCATGTCCTCGCCGCGCTACGCCGCGCCGGTTCGCCGTACGCGCTAAACCCGACGCAGCTGATGCGCACCATGATGTTGTCCTCCGGCGGAATGACCAAGCGCCTTGACCGGCTCGCCGAGGCCGGACTAATCGAGCGGGTAGCAGACCCAAACGACCGACGAGGCACCCTGATCAAGCTGACCCGCCGTGGCAAGATCACCATCGACCGCCTACTACCAATCCACCTCAGCAACGAACAACAGATGCTAGCAGCCCTTAGCCCCAGACAGCAGCGTATTTTGGACGGACTTTTGCGGACGCTCCTCACCAACCTCGAATCCACCCGAAGCCCGAGCCCGTAGCGAGTGCTGACGCGAAGGTTGCTTAACGGCGGATGCCCCGGAGTACCGCTTCGGCGAAGGGCAGGAAGCCGGCCGGGCCGCTGGCCTGTCTTTCAGGTGGACTGTGGTGTGATCGCTGTGCTCGAAGACTTCCCGGACAATGGCGAGCCGCGTTTCGAGGTCAATACCGGCTCCCATGATCACGTGGTCCACGGTGCCGCGGGCGAGTGCGTCCCGCACGTCCTCCAGTCTGGTGCCGCCGATGAGTGTACGTCGGGCAGGTTGAGCTGTCGTTCGGCGTCGTCGATGACGATTCCGGTACGGCCGAGAAGCAGCACTGTTGTGGTCGTGGTCGATTCCTCCTTCGATTAGGCAGGCACAGCTTGCCAGTGGGTCTCGGCCAACCAGCGCCGGGCTGCTGCTTGAGGTACGCGGCGTCGGCCTGCCAGGCCTCCAGTAGCGCGTCGGCGTCCTCGGGTGCCACCTGGAACGTGTTGATCAGGATGACCGGCCCGTCCGCTTGCGATATTTGGTCGGCCAGCGGCACCCGGTCATCCATCTCCTTGAGCTGCAACATCAACTTCTCCTTTCATGTCGCACCTGGCGTCGTAGAGCGGACTCGGGATGCGACTCCAGATTGCGAATGATCTTGGCGAGAGTCGTCATGAACATCGTGATCTCTTCGCTGTCGAGTCCTCGGGTCGCAGCGCGGTTCACCGCCATCGCCTCCGCAACAAGATCGTCTTGTATTTCGCGGGCCCGGGGCGTCAAGGTGACCACCGCGCGCCGTCGATCTTCCGGATCCGGAAGTCGGGTGATCAAGCCGTCACGCTCCATGCGCGCCAGCGTGTTGGCCATCGTGGGTTGCTCGATTTGGACCATCTGGCATAACTCACCCTGCGTCAGGCCGTCATGCTCAAATAGCGCCAAAAGCTGGGCGAATTGGCCCGGGACCACGCCTAACCGCTTCACTCTTTCACCAAGTGCACGCGCCAGCAGGCGGGCGAGGTAGTTGACCTGGTACCCGAGTGAGGTTGGTGGCGGCAGGGACCGACCAGCGCTCATGATCGATCACCGATCCTCCGGAGCATGTGGCGAAGCCGCGGCCACTGCCACAAGATCACGCCGGAGATCACAAGGGCGGGAAAGGCGACTAGCTGTACCAACAGGGTCAGCACGGGCCCGAATACCGCGCCGCCATAAATGAAGATCAATAAGACGGCTCCTGCTGCTATGTGAACGCCACGCTGCCAGCGTCGCACCGGTGTCGGAGAACGCCGAGTCTGAATTGAGATTGCCATGATTGAACTCCTATAGCTTGCTATGTATTTAGATAGCATGCTATGCAAGCGGTTATCTGTCAAGAGGCCGTGGAAAGGGAGCGGCCGGCTATCGAGTGTGCAGTAACCGACCACCGCAATGCCGACCTGTGGGCGGTTAGTGCACACTCGCTCTGTTGCAGACACGCGAGTCGGTCCAAGGTTCAGACCCTTCAGGGCTTAGAGATGACCTTAGAAATCCTCGCTGATATGGAGGCGCGGAGCTCCGAGAGCTTGGCCGCCCTCGGGCGCGGTGAGCATGGCGCTGACATAGCGACCGTTCGTCAGGATCTGGCCCGACGCCGGGCCACCGGAACGTTACGCCCGAACACCGCCTCAATCTCCGTCCACGTCGCGGTGGACGCTCTCTTACCCTGACCCAACCGGGATGAGCTCGAAGACCGGATGCCGATCCGCCTCGGCAACGAACTCCTCAACGGGAGCATCTTTATCCGCCCGGAAGTAATCTCGGGTCGCGGTAGCCACGGCAACGTAGCGCTGCAGCACTTGCCCCGCTTCCGCAGCCGAGGCTTCCCGGATTGCATAGTGACGGGTAGCCAGTCGGCGGCTGACGCTGACCCGACCGGCGGCGCGGGCGTTGTGGACCCACGACACCGGCCCATATGGCGCGACCAACCAGCGCCGACCCGCGTACTCCACAATCGTCACCGGATTCGAACGCATTTGGCCTGACTTACGACCCTTCGTCGTCAAAATGTACGAGCTGGGCACGAAACCAGCCCGTACCAACGCGCTCATCACGGCGTTTTCGAGCCGATGCCAGCGGCCAGTTTTGTACTCCATGATGCCCGATTGTCGTCGACATCGGAGAAGTGCAGTTGATAAAGATCGACATGGTCGCGACCGAGCCGGCGCAGCGATCCCTGCAAAGCTTGCCGAACGTGCCCAGGGTTGGTGTCAACGCCGGTGAGCTGGCGGGTGTCCTCGTCAAATGTGTTGCCGAACTTAGTGGCCACCAGTACGTGCGGGTTGGCCGCCAAGACGGGAGCCAGCAGTCGTTCGCTGTGCCCGGCGCCGTACACGTCAGCGGTGTCGAACAGCGTCACTCCCAGCTCGACTGCCCGGTCCAGTGCTCGACGAGCCTCGGCGTCGGTGACACCGGCGTAGCCCAGCGGTTGATCACCGGAAGCCATGGCGCCGCCGATGGCCCAGCAGCCCATGCCCAGAGCAGCGACCTCGAGCCCGGACCGGCCCAGCCTACGGCTCATTGTGGTGGTCATCGTGGTCATCACGTCTTCTCCTTTGGTCGGGTTGAGCGACATTGCAGGTTCCACGTTAGGAAGCTGTGGTCTGGCACTACAGTCCAATTGCATGCGCAGAAACCAGACCACTTCTATCTCTGAGCTATTACTCCAGCTGCCGACCGATGGCCCGGTGCATCGGCGGCTCAGCGATGCGATCCGCGCTGCGGTCCAGCGCGGCCAGCTCCAGCCCGGTGACCCCATGCCGCCAAGCCGGAGATTCGCCGACGATCTTGGAGTGTCGCGTTGGGTGGTCACCGAGGCGTATGAGCAGCTGGTAGCCGAGGGATATTTGGTGACTCGACCGGGATCGGGGACTCGAGTGGCGACCAGGGCGGCGGCGCCATCCCGGCCAACAGGTGAGGTTTCACCCAGCTTGCCTCACGCTTTGCCACGCCGAGACCCGACCACGCCGGCTGTAATCCTCGATCTACGACCTGGCAGGCCAGATCTCTCAGAATTCCCACGCCCAGCCTGGGTCAAGGCCTACCGCGAGGCGGTCCGCCGTCTCGTCACCGATCAGCTCGGCTTTCCGCCGGTACAGGGATTACTCGAGCTGCGTACGGTGCTGGCCGCCTATCTCCGCCGGATCCGCGGCATCGACGCAGCTCCTGAGCAGATCTTGATCACCCGCGGAACCACACACGGCATGCGGCTGCTCAGCCGTGTTCTCGCCGCTCGTGGCGCAGGCCGCCTAGCAGTTGAGGATCCTGGCTGGCCGCAGCTGCCTGAGGTCGCCGCTGATCACGGACTACAGGTGACTAGCGTTCAGGTCGACGCGCACGGCTTGGACGTCGCTGCACTGCCTGCCGACACCACTGCGGTGCTCGTTACGCCGGCCCATCAGTTCCCGACCGGCGTCGGTTTGTCGACGGCTCGCCGCACCGAACTGCTTCAATGGGCGGCCGCGCGCGGGGGCCTAGTGATCGAGGACGACTACGACGCCGAATTTCGCTATGACCATCGCCCGTTCGGCGCCCTCGCTGGTCTTGATTCCGCTCGTGTTGCCTATCTGAGCTCGGTGAGCAAGACGTTGGCGCCCGCCTTGCGACTGGGATGGACGTTCCTCCCCGACTCCATTGGCGCAGCAGTCGCAGCCGAAGCCGTACGCGATCCGGGGCCGAGCACGCTGGACCAGATCGCGCTCGCCCAGTTCATCTCCTCCGGCGGCTATGACCGTCACCTGCGTCGGATGCGCCGCCACTACCGGGAACGCCGCGACGCCTTGGCCTCCGCACTACAGGAGGCGGCTCCTGAGCTCACGGTCCGCGGGGTGGCCGCCGGACTCCACCTGCTGATCGACCTCACCAGCAGCCGGCAAGAGGCGACCACTGTTCAGTGGCTCGCGCAGCATGGAATCTTGGTTATGCCCTTGCAGCGTTACCAGCGAAGGGTTACCAGCCACGGGATCGTGGTCAACTACGCTCAGCTGCCCACCCATTTGGCCAGCGGAGTCGCGCAAGCGATCAAGCTCGCAATCACGGGTGGTCGACAGCGGATCTGACGGAGGAGTCATGAACACATCTGGGGAGCCGCAGGACGTCGTGTTGGTCGTCGACATCGCCAATGTGATGGGATCCCGCCCGGACGGCTGGTGGCGTGATAGAGCAGCCGCAGCGACGAGCCTGCTTAGCGCGTTGGAGCCTTTGAATGGTGCCGACATCACCCTTCCGGACAGGGAGGAAGTTGTCCGGATTATGCAGATCCGTGCCGTCGTCGAGGGTGCGGCCAAGGGTGTCGATGGACCGGCGGCCGTGTCGGTACTGCCGGCCGAAAGAGACGGCGACAGCGCGATCGTCGACGAGGCGCATCGGCTAGTTGAATCGGGCACGACACCGCTGGTGGTTACGGCTGACCGGGGCCTGCGTCTTCGCCTTCCCGAGCAGGCTCTGATGGCCGGGCCAGGTTGGCTGAACCGCCTACTCGGACGCTAAATCACAGAAGTCGCGAGTAAGGGCTCGCAGAAAGTCGGGCCTGGGGATGGGCAAGGTCTTGACGTGATTTAGACACCGTATAAGAATTACGAACGATGTCAAAGATAACCGAAGAACTGACCTGGCGAGAGGCCCGTCGACAGAACGCCCGCGCCGATCTGTTGGCGGCCGCTTGGGAGATGGTGCGTGAAGGCGGACTCGGCGCCTTATCGTTGCGAAAGCTGGCTCAGCGTGCGGGGATTACGACGCCAACCGTCTATGCCTACTTCGAGTCAAAGAACGCCATCCTCGACGCGATGTTCGGCGAAGCCGCCGAGAGCTTCGCGCAGACCAATGCCGGTCCCCTGCCGGACGGAACCCCGCAGCAGCAGCTGGTGGCGCACGCCCACCGCTTCGCCGCGTTCTGCACCTCCGATGTGGCCAGGTACCAACTGCTGTTTCAGCATTTGATTCCGGGCTTCAACCCGTCGCCGGAGTCATATGCGCCGGCCATCGGTGCTCTCGATAGCGCGAGACGGCTGCTCGAGCATGCCGGCGTACGGGACCACCGAGACCTGGATCTCTGGACTGCGCTGATGACTGGCCTTGTTGATCAACAGATCTCAAACGATGCCGGCGGGGACCGCTGGATCCGACTGATTGACCAGGCGGTCGCCATGTTTCTGGCTCACAGCGCCAGCAAAACAAACGAGCGGACGATCAACAAGACCGCCCCAACCACCTAATCCCTAACGCCGCTTGAAGCCCGGCCCGAGTCCAAGCAAGGAAGATCATGATCGACGTCACCCAGCCTCGCCTACACCATCTGGCGATCACTGTCACAGACCTCGATGCCAGCGTCGAGTGGTACGAATCTGTCTTTGATGTCCACCCCATCCTCGACATTCCACATGACGGTGGAGTCGGGAGAATCCTCGCCGGGAGCGACCGCCAGCTGATGATCGCATTACATCGACACGACGGCAATGACGGCGGTCTGTTCGCCGAAACCGCGACCGGACTCGATCATGGTGGCTTTACCGTCCCCACGCGCCGCGACCTGGAACTTTGGCAAGATCACCTCGAGGCCAACGGTGTGGTACGCGCCGACGCAGCCGACAAGCCACTCACCCAGTCGCCGATCGCTGACGAGCCATACGCGTCGGTGCTGGTCTTCAGAGACCCGGACAACATCCAGCTCGAGCTCTTCGCACCCGCTTCTCAGCGACACGACTGACCATGACCACACTCCTGGATGCCGGCGAATGGGCCGGCAAGATCTACTCAGGTGGCTGGGTCGACGGCGCCGGTGGAGCATTCGCATCGGTTGAGCCGGCAACCGGGCGGCAACTCGCCGAAGTTGGTGCGGCTGGTCCAGAGGACGTAAAGCGAGCCGTGCAACGCGCCAGCGACGCCCAGCGAGCGTGGGCGGCGACGCCCTACAACATTCGAGCGGGCGTGTTGCGTCGAGCGGCCGACCTCCTCGTGGAGCACCACGTTGAACTGGAGGAATGGGAGGTACGAGAGGCGGGTCTTCCGCGCTATTTTGCTGGTCCACTGGTCGCTGCGGAGGACTTCCGTCAGGCCGCCGCCCTGGCCAGCGCTCCGTTGGGCGATGTTCTTCCCTCCGTGCAGCCCCGGCTTTCGTTTACCCGCCGCAGACCGGTCGGTGTCGTCGGCGTCATCTCCCCGTTCAACGGTCCACTGATATTGGCTGCGCGGGCACTGGGTCCTGCACTCGCAATCGGTAACGCGGTCGTTCTCAAGCCCGATCCGCGGACAGCGGTGTCCGGCGGTGTAGCCTTTGCGCGCCTTTTCGAAGAGGCCGGCCTGCCGCCGAACCTTCTACACGTTCTCCCCGGTGGTGGCAACATCGGACAAGCGCTCGTCACCCATCCATTAGTTCCTGTCATCGCATTCACGGGGTCGGTGACTGCTGGCAGGAAAGTGGCCCAGCTCGCAGCAGGCATGCTCAAGCGTGTGCATCTTGAGTTGGGTGGGAACTCAGCGCTTGTCGTGCTCGAGGACGCTGATGTCGAGCAGGCGGTACAGGCCGGCAGCTTCGGTTCCTTTCACCATGCCGGCCAGGTATGCATGGCCTCCAGCCGTCATCTCGTCGCTACCCCCGTCGTCGAGGAATACACCGCATTACTTGCTGAACGGGCAGAAAAGCTGCGTGTCGGAGACCCAGCCGCCGACGATGGTGTCGCGTACGGGCCGCTGATTGACGCGGCGGCACGAGACCGCGTCCACGCCCTCGTTCACGACAGCGTCGCGGCTGGTGCCCGACTCATGACCGGGGGCAGCTTCGATCGCCTGTTCTATCAACCGACGGTGCTCGCCGACGTACCACTGGGTGCTCGCGCGTACCTAGAGGAAATCTTCGGCCCGGTCGCTCCTGTCGTCGCCTTCAAAGACATCGACGAGGCGGCACGACTCGCCTCCCAAACCGAGTACGGTCTATCCCTCGCCATCCTGACGAGAGACATTGTGGGTGGTCTGGCACTAGCCGAACGGGTTCCGGTTGGCATGGTGCACATCAACGATCAGACCTCCACAGGTGAAGCGATCGCACCGTTTGGCGGCGTCGGCCTCTCCGGCAACGGTTACCGCATTGGCGGCCAGGCAGCCAATCTGGAGGCGTTCACAGAGGTGCAATGGGTAACTATCAACCAGGAGCCTGGCAGCTATCCTTTCTGATCTGGTCTCATCGGGGTTGATCACATTGAGTGCATCATCCCATCCGCTCCGCGATGCAATACTGAGGCTCGATGATCACCCGAGCGCGCACGCTGTCGATCAATTGTCGGAACAGAACCAGCGTCGCCGACATTCCCTTCCCCAGTCGGCACTGGAGTAGGCGGCTGCCAGTCTTGATCAAGTTCATCAACAACTGCGCGCCCTCGGTGATTGGAGTGCAGGAGACTCGCAACGATATGGCCGTCGATATCACCAATGGTCTCGGGCCGAACTGGACATTCTGGGGGACGGGTACGGCCAAGATCATTTGGGACTCGACGAAGTGGATCGTTCTCGACCAATTCGAAGCAGGATTGCCGTTCACCGTGCTAGGCGTCTCGAAGGCGCGCCCACTCACGATGCTCAAGTTGCGGTCGATCAAGACTGAGGGATTCGCATGGTTCGCCAGCACTCATCTTGCGGTGAACATCCCCAACGAAGAGACAATCCGGCAAGAGCAGATCAAGTTAGTGATCAGGCATGTCCAAGAACGACCTGACAATGAGCGCGTGATCATCTTCGGAGACTTCAACTCGATCCCAACGAACGGGTCAGTTCGCAAGATCGCCAGCGATTCTGGCTTTAGGCATCTACGCGCCAAGCTGCCGACGATCACGCGTAAGACGTACAACACCTTCAATGGCTGGAAGATCACCAAGCAGGAGAGCAAGTGGATCGATGACGTGCTGACTTCGCCAAAAGTGATGCCGTACGCCGCAGCGATCATGCTCACCGACTCGACTGCCCTCCCGATCCATGCAAGCGATCACAATGGAGTGTTTGCCAAAGTGGAGTTCCAATCACCGCCAGGACTTCTGCTATGACTGCAGTAGGCCGGTTTCTTTGAGCACTTCACGAGGAACTGTCGAGTGATGCACGGAGGGCATGCACGGCGGCATCGGGCTGCTCGAAGAAGGGATCGTCGCGTGCGCCCTCGATCACATGCAGTGGCCACCCGTACCGCGCGCTCGCAGCCTGGGCCACACTAAGTCGTGTCTGGAGGTCATGGCGCCCCCAGATGAGCGCCGTAGGTACGGTGATCCGCGCAAGGGCGTCCCGAGAAATGGGCCGTACTCCGTATTCCGACATCAGGCTGCGCAGTGCGGCCTTCGCGGTCTTCGTACGCGCCCACTCCAGCGAGTACGCGCCAAATGGCTCAAAGTCCTCGGCCATCTGCCCGCGCAACCCGTCGAAATCGACGAAGCACTGCTCCAGGAAGCGGTCACGCGTGCGTTCCGTCGGACGCGCGATGTATACCAGCAAAGGCAGCGCAAACCGGGGCGACGGCCGATTCCAACTCAAACCGAAGCTGTCGACAAGAACAAGCCGGCCAAGCTCGGCGGGTCGCTCGCTGGCGAAGCGGGCTGATATCGCGCCTCCCAGCAAATGCCCGACGAGCGCGGGCGGCGACTCGCACGTCCGCTCGATCAGCTCGCCAAGCCACGTGCGTACGCGGTCGTGGTCCAGCGGACCCTCGGGCAAGCCGGTGGCACCGTGGCCCGGAAGGTCAGGTGCGACCACACGATGGGTCGTTGTCAGATCTGGAATCACTCGCGCCCATAGAGCTGCAAACTCGCCTGGCCCATGCAGCAGAATCACCGGTGGTCCATCCCCGCCCTCCAGTACGGCGGAGGAGATGCCCGCCAGCTGTAGCCGTCGGTCTGTGACGGGCAATTCGGCCAGCAGCCGTTCCCGCGTGTCGTGACCCGCGGCGCGGCCTCGGCGTTTCTCTACATCGCGCTGACTGTTCATCTTCTCGCCTCCCGGTGGTGCCCCTGAACTCGTCATCACGACGCTAAGCAACAGTCGGGCTTGCGGTCATCGGGGGAAACTTGCAAGTCCGTGCTCGCAGGGTGCGGGTTATTGTGTAGGCGCATGCCCTGACAACCGCGAACGTCAGGGACCCCGATGGGGCCGCCGGCCAACTCCGGGTATTAGTGTCGTGTCGCCCAAGTTGCTTTGCGTTTGGCGTCGTCCAGGTGCGTGCCTGTCGTCGCAAGGCCGACGAGGGAGGGATACCGGGTCGTATGTCGACCGAGGAGAACGCCCCGAGGTGCGTGCATGGGCGGCGTCAAACGTAGCGAGACTTGGGCGACACGACACTAGATCGCCTTGACGGCCTCAGCGACCGGCGTGTCGCCGCCGATCAGATCAACCGTCTTGCCGATGGAGTTTGGCGAGTCGAGCACGGCAGCGAGAACCGCTGCGACATCGTCGCGCGGCACTCGTCCGCGAGGGACGCTTTCGGCAAGCCGGACGCGGCCCGTGCCAGCGTCGTTGGTTAGGGTGCCGGGGCGTACCACTGTGGCGTCCAGCCCACTCTCACGTACCGCATCATCCGCGCGACCCTTCGCGCGCAAATACACACTGAAGGTGTCGTCGCCGGGCGCGTCAGGATTCGCGCCCATGCTGCTGACGATCACGTAGCGACGGACACCGGCCTGCTTCGCAGCCGCGATCAGCTTCACGGCGCCGCCGTAGTCCATCGTGTCCTTACGTGCCGGTCCGCTTCCGGGACCAGCCCCAGCGGAGAACACGACGGCATCGGACTCGGATATCGCCCGGGCAACCTCGTCTTCGCTCGCCTGCTCAAGATCAACCACTGCCGGCTCGGCACCGGCCTGCTTTAGGTCGTCAGCATGATCGGGATTACGGATCAGGCCAACGACATCATCGCCGCGCTCGGACAAAATCTTCGCGAGGCGCAGGGCGATCTGGCCGTGACCTCCAGCAATGGCTACACGCACGGCTTCCAACCTAGATCCGACGAACGCCGTTCGCCACACCGCCGCGCGAGTGACCGCTGGGAATGCGGGCCGTCACATCTTCACTTGGCATCACCTACTGACACGTGGCATCCCAGGATCTGGTTAGCGGCGGCTCACCGCCTGACAACCGTCGTAGAGGGGTCCTGGCGTTACCTGGCAGACCGGCCACCTGCACCAGTAGACATATATGCATCAACTAGCCCCGCCGCAATTACGACCACCAGAAGGAAACCGTTCCACATGTCTACCTGGCTTATCACTGGATGCTCCACCGGACTCGGTCGCGCCCTGGCCGAGGGCGTCATTGCCGCGGGTCACAACGCGGTCGTCACCGCACGCGATGCCACCCAGGTCGCGGAGCTTGCCGAAGGCAAAGCCGACCGCGTTCTCGCATTGCGGCTCGACGTCACCGAGGGCGCCCACATCGATAACGCCGTCACGCAGGCCGAGGAGAAGTTCGGCGACATAGACGTACTCGTCAACAATGCCGGATACGGCTACCGCGCGGCCGTCGAGGAAGGTGACGAAGCCGACATCCGCCAGCTGTTCGAGACTCAGTTCTTCGGTCCGGTCGCCATGATCAAGGCCGTGTTGCCCGCGATGCGGGCCCGCCGATCGGGCGCGATCGTCAACATCTCCACAATCGGTGTCCAGATCATGCCCGTCGGGTCGGGCTACTACGCCGCGTCCAAGGCCGCGCTGGAAGGCATGTCCGGTGCGCTCTACGGCGAATTGAAGCCGCTCGGGATATCGGTCACCGTGGTGGAGCCTGGCGCGTTCCGCACCGACTTCGCGGGCCGGTCGCTGAGCCAGTCAACCACCGTGATCGAGGACTACGCCGAGACCGCGGGCAAGCGCCGCAAGGAACACGACACGATGCACGGTACCCAGCCCGGCGATCCGGCCAAGGCGGCTCAGGCCATCATTGCCGCAATCGAGTCCGACGAGCCGCCGCCGTTCCTGTTGCTGGGAACCGATGCGCTCAATGTCTATCGCCGGCTCGCCGAGGCCAGACTGGAGACGATCAAGGAGTGGGAGCATCTCACCACAAGTACCGACATCGACACCTGATCTGAGTGACGTCCTCTTCCGCGACATCTGGAAACGTCCAGAGCTCTGTCCGCGCGACCGCAGTTTGATCACCGTCGCCTCATTGATCACCGGCGGCAACACCGAACAATTGCGAGCCGACCTGGGCCGTGCGAAGCAGAATGGCCTCACCGAGCTCGAGCTCAAGGAGGCGATCATCCACCTCGCGTTCTACGCTGGCTGGCCCAAGGCGATGTCTGCCATCACAGTTGCCAAGGAGGTCTCCAACGACTAGCACCGTGGCGCCTACAGCTCCTGCCTGGGCGCCGCTGAAGAATAGAGCCTTTCGCTGGCTCTGGATCGGCGTGCTGATCAGCTGGACCGGCACGTGGATGCAAACCGTTGGCGCGCAGTGGCTGCTCGTCGACGCACCCAATGCGGCTGCTCTGGTTTCATTCGTCCAGGCGGCGACCACGCTACCGGTGATGCTGCTCGCGCTCCCCGGCGGAGTCTTGGCGGACACATTCGACCGACGCTGGCTGTTGTTCACGATCCAGGTCTACTTCTTCACCGTCGGCATTTTGCTCGCCATACTTACCGCGATCGGGCAAATGCCACCGGCACTTCTGATTGCCTTCACCTTCCTGCTCGGGGTTGGTACGGCGGTGCAGCTGCCAACCTGGGCGGCGACGGTCCCCGAGTTGGTACCAAGATCACAACTGCGGGCGGCGTCCAGGCTCGATCTTGTCGGTGTCAATGTGTCCCGCGCCATTGGACCGGCCATCGCTGGATTCGTGATCGCGCACCTCGGGGGGGCCGCGGTGGTCTTCGGCCTGAACGCGGTCTCGGTGATCTTCTTGGCGATCGCGCTGCTCGCCTGGCGTCGGCGGGAGCCCACACCAACCACTCGAGAGCGATTCGTGCCGGCGCTGCGGGCCGGGGCGCGCTACGTCTGGCACGAACCCGTCGTACGACGGATCATGTTGCGGGCGATCATGTTCGTCGTCCCGGCCACTGGATTGTGGGCGCTGCTGCCGGTGATCGCGAGCGAGCATCTCGGGCTGGGAGCCGACGGCTTTGGCCTCCTCTTCGCTGCCCTGGGGACAGGCGCAATTCTCGGCGCACTCATACTCGGACGGGTCAAGACCACCTCCGCCAACGGCATCCTGCTAGCGGCCGGAGTTCTCTACGCCATGGCCCTAGCAGTGATCATCTTGGTGCCGAACTTCACCGTCGCGTTAGCCCTCCTGGTTCTCAGTGGAGTTGCCTGGATGGCGATCACCTCGACCTTGCAAGCCGAGATGCAACTTGTGTTGCCAGGATGGGTACGGGCCCGCGGCATGGCCCTCTACACCGTGATCTTCATGGGCTCCCAGACGGGCGGCGCCCTGATTTGGGGAGCCATCGCCAACCGGTTCGGCCTGCGACCCTCAGTGCTCGGTGCGGCCATCGTGGTGCTCGTCGGAGTCGCCGCCGGCCTGCTCTGGCGCCTTCCAGAAACTGGCCATCTTGACCCGCAGCCGGCCGTCTATTGGGGTGACCCGCAACTCGCTTTTGATCCTGAACCGGATGTCGGACCGGTCTTAATCGTCGTGCACTTCACGGTCGCACCGGAACGACAGGCCGACTTCTTGGAAGCGATGGACCAGCTACGCCGATCTCGACTCCGAACCGGAGCAACCCGCTGGGAGCTGTATCGAGACGGTGAACGACCGAACCAATTCGCCGAGGTATTCCGCGTCCCGACCTGGGAAGAACATCTCCGCCAGCACGAGGGCCGCCTGACCGCAAGGGACCAAGCGATCGAGGAGGCTGCGCTCGCCTTCTCCGATCCGCCGGCGTCCAGCGACCACCTGCTACCTCCGTAGCTAGCCCAGCTCGTTAAGGACAGTGATCTCCTTGGCATCCAGCTGCAGTCCGGCCGCAGCCACGTTCTCCTCCAGATGCTCGATCGATCCGGTGCCGGGGATCGTCAGCATCGTCTCTGACCGAGCCAACAGCCAGGCCAATGCCACCTGGTAAGGCGTCGCGCCATGTCGGTCAGCGATCTCGGTGAGTGTCGGCAATTGATCAAGATTTTGGATCGGCGCCCACGGCAGAAAAGCAATCTGCTCGCTTGCGCAAAGGTCGACTAGCGCGTCTGATCTGCGGTCACCCGGGTTGTACCGGTTCTGGATCGATACGATCGGTGTCAATGCTTGTGCTCGCCGCAGCTGATCTTCGTTGACGTTGGACAGGCCGATATGACGGATCTTGCCCTCGTCCTTCAGGGTGACGAGTGCGCCGATCGACTCCTCAAACCGCACTGCGGGGTCCGGGCGGTGGAACTGGTATAGCGCGATCTGGTCCACCTGCAGCCGTCGGAGGCTGCCCTCGCATGCCTCACGCAGGTGCTCGGGCCGGCCATCCGCGGGCCACCGCCCAGGGCCGGGTCGGACTAGGCCACCTTTTGTGGCGATCACCAGATCGTCCGGATACGGATGGAGCGCCTCGGCGATGAGCTCCTCACTTACGTTGGGGCCGTACGAGTCAGCCGTATCGATGAAGTTGACGCCGAGTTCTATGGCCCGTCGCAGCACGGCCCGGGCCTGGTTTCGGTCGGGCGGGTCGCCCCAAATCCCCCGACCCGTGATCCGCATTGCCCCAAAGCCGAGACGATTGACCGTGATGTCGCCGCCGATGTCGACGGTTCCGGCAGCTGCCGCTGTTGCTCCAGTGGTCGCAGGCATTCGCTACTCCTTCGCCAGCACAACAAGCTATTACCCATCGCAGGCCGAGTCGTTGACTTGCCCTGCGCGAATACTGGCTGAATGAAAGCGCTGTGGGTGTTGGCGGCCACCCTTTTGCTGACGGCCTGCAGTGTCGGCCAGCCGAACTGGGCGCCGCAAGTCACAGCGCCCGCAGCAACCGCCGCATCATCGCCAACCCAGTCGGCTTCAGCAACAGCTGGACCGAGCAGCAATCCCACGCCGAAGGCGACCAAGACGCCAAAGCCGCATCCCGTCTCAAAGCAGGCCTTGATCGACAAGAAGTACGACGGTCGCAGCCTGAAGCTCGCTCGACTGCTGGGTGACTACGGCGCGTACAAGCGCTACTTGATCACCTATCGCAGTGACGGCCTCAAGATCTCTGGCGTGATGAATGTCCCAGACGGCAATGGGCCGTTTCCCGTCCTTGTGCTCAACCACGGCTACATCGACCCCGACACGTACTTCCCGGGCCAGGGCATGCCGCGGGAACACGACTATCTGGCCCGCCACGGCTACGTCGTACTGCACACCGACTATCGCGGTCATGCCTCATCCGACAATGATCCGAACGTGGACTACGAGCTGCGCTTGCCGTACGCGGTGGACACGATCAACGCCGTTAAGGCGGTCAAGTCATCGAAGTTGCCATTCCTGGACAAAGATCGCGTCGGCTGGCTGGGACGCTCCATGGGCGGTGGCGTCACCTTGACCGCATTGGTGGCCCAGCCAGGGCTGGTCGATGCCGCGGTGATCTACGCGTCCGTGAGTTCGATGGCTGCCGACAACTGGAAGCAGTTCTCTAGGCGGTCGCCGGATCGGTCGCGAACCAACCGCCGGATCGCCCGGACGTACGGGCTCCCGGACGATTCGCCCGAGTTCTGGCGCGCAGCTTCGCCCCGGCCCTATTTCGAGCGGATCACCGAGCCGGTGTTGGTCCATCACGGCACCCAAGATGACACCTGCCCTATCCGCTGGTCGGAAGCGACGGTCAAGGCACTCAAGGCAGCCGGCAAAGACGCCTCTTTCGTCAAGTACGGCGGTGAGGGTCACACGTTCGAGCGCCAGTGGCAACGCTCCATTGAGCGAACGGCCGCCTTTTTCGACAAGCACCTGGAGTGATCGGGGCATCGGCAATCGAATGTGCCGCTGCGGGGTAATGATCCTTCGATGGCTGAACCACAGGATCTAATTGCCGATCGATACCGCCTGCTGCACCGCATCGGTAGCGGCGGCATGGGCGTGGTCTGGGAAGGCTGGGATGAACGCCTGGAGCGTCGCGTCGCGGTCAAGCAGCTGTATCGCCAGTCGGGAACCTCAGCTAAAGAAGCCGAGCAAGCCAACCAGCGGGCGATGCGCGAGGCTCGGCTCACCGCGCGCCTCCAGCACCCCCACGCGGTACCAGTCTTCGACGCGGTCGAGCAAGACGGTCAGCTGTGGCTGATCATGCAATTCATCCCCTCGATCACCCTTGCCGCGGTGCTCGAAGAGGGCGGACCGCTGCAGCCCGAAGAGGCTGGGAAGGTAGGCGCAGAGGTCGCTTCAGCCCTAGCAGCTGCCCATGCGGTCGGCATCGTCCACCGCGATGTAAAGCCGGGCAACATCTTGATCGCCGATGATGGTGCGGCGTTGATCAGCGACTTCGGCATTGCCCGAGCGCTGGGTGATGCGACTTTGACCAGCAGCGGGATGATCCACGGTACGCCGGCGTATCTCGCTCCTGAGGTAGCGCGGGGGAACGAAGCGGACTTCGCCTCGGATGTCTTCTCGCTGGGGGCCACCCTGTACAGCGCGCTGGAAGGCCATCCGCCGTTTGGCACCGACGACAACACCATGGCGTTGCTGCATCGCGTCGCTTCGGGGGAGTTCGCGCCTCCGCAACACAGTGGTGCGCTAACGCCGGTGATCATGGACATGCTCTCCGTCGACCCAGACGATCGCCCCTCGATGCGCGCCGTGGCGGAGAGTTTCGCGCGGGCAGCCGGGGATCATGCCACAGAGCAGACAGCCACCTCACCAGCGACCGCGCCAACACCGGCCGCAGCGTCGGCCAGTCACCATCAGCAGGCAGCAGAACCCCGACGTAGTCGCGGTCTGGCGGCGGTGGTGGCCGTCGTTGCTCTTATCGGCCTTGGAATTCTGGTGACTGCGCTGCTCGTGAACGACCGCAGAACTGCCAATCCGACAGTCACCCCAGGCCAGTCGACGTCGGCGGTTCCGGCGAGTTCAACTCTGCCCACGCCGTCGCCTACGGCGAGTAAACCTTCACCGAGTCCGAAATCTTCTGGACCACAGAAAGGTCCGGCACCGAAAGCGACAGCAGGTACCAAAGCTCGTAAGTCTGCGACGGCTCCATCCCCAACGACCGCACCGACAGTCCGCGGTACGCCGACGGCGGCGGAGCTCAGGCAGGTGATCACCAGCTACTACGCCTTGATGCCGCGCAATACCGACGCAGCCTGGCCACGCATGACGGCGTCGTACCAAACCAACCATGCTGGCGGTCGGCAGGCGTACCAGCGCTTCTGGGACGCCATCAGCAAGATCGCGTTGGCCGATGTGAGAGGGATCCCGCCAGATTCGGCGCAGGCAACGATCACCTACTACTTCAAAGATGGTCGGGTGGTACGCGAGCGGACGGCGTACGGGCTGGTCAACGAGGACGGCCGCCTCAAGATCGACAGCTCGACGGTGTTAAGCAGCGTGACGCTCTAAACCACTGCTGAATCTTGCCGGAGACGTCGAGGGATGCGGGTCACCAACCGTTTCATGATCACGGTCGTGAGGAAGAAGGATCCAATCGCCTCGGTGCTCGGTTGCGGTGGTATCCGTCGAATCGGGCTCGTCCCGGCAGGCGCCACGGAGGTACAGTCAGCAAATGACAGCCGCTACCATTTCGGCGCCCCAAGATTCTCGCGCCGATATCGCCGAGGTTCGGCCACACTGGTGGACTCGGCGAGGAAAATCACGGCAGCTCCGGGTCCGCGACCAGATCAGCGCGCGGCTCGCCGAGCTTGATCAAATTGCCTGCATTCTCAACGACGCTGCCGACCTGGTAAGCGCCGGCTGGCTGCAAGAAAGCTGGTTTGCATATCGCGACGACAGCGGACGGATTAGACCAGTCAACGCCCACAACGCCAAGCAGCTGACCGGCCATCCTGTTGTGGCGGCCTGCCTGGTAGGCGCAATCGTCGAAGCCGGCGGTGGTCTGCCTCGGCTCCGAACCCAGGTTGTGCAACGTGCCCTGGATCTGACCTGGCACACCTTGGTCCGGACCCCGCCACAATTGGTTCGCCGGACACCGGCTCCTGAGACGCGGATGCACCACGTTCAAGATCTCACCGGATGGAACGACCATCCGAACCGGACTGCCGGCCAGGCTGAGGAACTGCTTCGTCGCAGCGCGATCGCCGCTCGCGCCGAGGCGGAAGTCCTACGCCGGGAGCCAGTCGCTCAACTAAGCACCTGAGCATCAGCTAGCCAAGATCACTGAGCAGGGCTGCGCATGCCCTCTCGCAGCGGCGGCACGCCTCGGCGCACACCCGGCAATGCTCGTGCATGTCAGCGTGCCTCTGACACTCATCACCGCAGGTTTGACAAGCCACCCGGCATGCTTCCAGGAGCGCCGCAGCAATGCCGACATCCGAGCCCGCCTGACGGGAGAGCACTGAGCCAGTGGCTGCACAGACATCTGCGCAGTCCAGGTCGGTGCGAATGCAGTGCACCAGCTCTGCGACCATCTCTTCCGCCAAACATGCGTCCGCGCAGGCCGTACACGTCTGCGCACACTCGAAGCACGCTTCGACGCATTCGACAAGCTTTGCTTGATCACGTCCACCCGAACCCTTTGGGTGTGACTCCACCATTTCCCGTACGCGCGACACGCTGATCTCCTCTCGTCTGTCAATACCAATGCCCACTGTTACCCATCAGCGCAGCGACGGTCACTGCCAGATCTGGTTTTTGCCCTGTGACAATGGAACAAACCGGCATGAGTGCCGGAATCGACGGGTATTCACAAGGTCGGAGGCATGCAACGATGCGGGTGGTATGGAGAGGCACCATCTCGTTCGGCTTGGTGACCATTCCGGTGCGGCTGTACGTCGCGACCGAGAGTAAGCGCGTCCCGTCCCACCAGATCCACGTTCCCGACGGCGGTCGGGTGCAATACAGGCGCGTCTGCTCGATCGACGGCGCGGAGGTGCCGTACGAGGAGATCGGCCGAGGCTATGTGTCGACCACCGGCGAGATGGTGGTACTCAACGACGTGGATCTCGCCATGCTGCCGGCCAAGACGTCACGGTCGATCGAGGTCATCTCCTTTTTGCCGCTGTCCGCGGTCGACCCCATTTACTTCGATCGCAGCTACTACGTGGAACCCGAGCCGCAAGCCGCTAAGGCGTACCGGCTGATGCGCGATGCGCTGCGAAAGCTCGGCCGGGTCGCCGTCGCCAAGGTCACGCTCCGTGATCGCGAGATCATTGCAGTCCTGCGCGTGCACGGCGACGTACTGCTGCTCGCGACCATGCTGTGGCCGGACGAAGTCCGGGAGCCGAGCTTTGATTTCCTGACCGAGGACGACGAGTGGTTGTCACCGAGCCAGGAGCTTGCGATGGCAGAGGCTTTGATCAACTCGCTATCCGATGAGCAGTTGGATCCGGCCAGATACCGCGACGTGCACCGGGAGACGCTGACTGCCCTCATCGATGCCAAGGCGACCGGGCGCACATTGACAACCGAGGAGCCGGCGGCAGGCGTAGCCCCGGCGCCCGATCTGTTAAGCGCCTTGCGAGCCAGCATTGAGGCTGCCAAGCAGCGCCGCTCGACTGGAAACGGCGGACGTCGGCGCAGCGGCACAGCTAGCACCGTGAAGAAGAAGGAGAAGAAGCCGGCTGAGGCTGGAGGCGAGGCTCGACCGCCGAAGAAACGCAGTTAACGGCAACACGCCCACCGCAATACCGGGTTGTGACAATTTCCCGTGGTATTACGACGGCATGAGCAGTTGTCCCGACTGTGGCCAAGAGTTCGACCCCATCATTGATCCCCTTATTGATCCCTTTATTGATCACTGTCACGGAACGCTAATTGTGCATAGTGACCGCACGCTCGAGTGCACCGACGCTGCCTGTCAAGTTCCCGAGCTGCTGCGTCATGACCTCATCATTGACTGCGCGGCTGTGCTGGGCGGATGTTGCCGAGTCGATGATTCATCGGGCCTACAAGCCGCATCCTGATTTGCCTCATCTGCCAACGGCCAGGCTAAATTGGCCCCACTGTGCAGATGACGGGGCGTGAGCTGGACGACATCGTCCGTGAGCTCTATGTGCTACCACCAACCGATTTCGTAGCAGCCCGCAACGAGTTGGTACGACAAGCCAAGGCGGCCGGCAGCCGAGAGATCGCCGAACGGCTGCAGCGGCTGCGCCGGCCCACACGCAGCGCCTGGCTTGTCAACGTCCTAGCCAGCGACCCAGCCGCGATGCAGCGACTGTCGGCTCTTGGACGGCAGCTACGTGATGCTCAGACCGGGCTGGCTGGCGCTGAGTTGCGCAGCCTTGCCGAGCAGCGCCGCCATCTGATCAACGACCTGATGGACCGTGCTCGTGCCTATGCAGAGGAGGCAGACGTACGCCTCACCTCAGCCGTGCTCTCGGAGGTTGAGGCGACGCTGCAGGCCGCTCTTGTTGATCTTGCTGGGGCGCTGACGATACGCAATGGTCGTCTGGTACGACCGCTGTCGCACAGCGGCTTCGGACCGCGGCCGCGTGTTCGGTCTCCGCAGATTGCCTCGAGTGCTGAGCTGCGGCCGGTTGAGGTGGTATCGAGCCCAGTTGCCGAGATCGAGGGACCGCAGGTCCCCGATGAGCTGGCGGCGCGGCGGCGTACGGTGGCGGCCGGACTGCGCGCTGTCGAGCTGGTCGAGGTCAGCGACGATGCGTTGGCAACGCGTGAAGACGCCGGGGTACGGCCGGAGCTGCGCCAGGCGGAGGAGGAACTTGCCGCCGCAGAGGCCGCGCACTGGACATCGGAGTTCGACCTCGCCGACGCGGAGGCGGCCGTGGACGCCGCCGAGGATGCGCTGAACGAGCTCGACTCGAGGCGGATCGAGGCCCGGCGCGACAAAGTCACTGCGCAGCGGCATCTGGCCGAGGCACAGTCACGGCAACGCGAAGCGGTGAACCGCTTGACCGAAGCTCGCCGGCGACTGGATTCGGCCCGGCAGGCGACCGAGCGAGATAAGTAACGCCAGACACTCAGCGGGCTGACACAGTAACGCAGCACCGGTTCTCACCCGGATCCAGACGCGTATCCAGCAGGCCAGGTGCCGCGGTTTCGATGAACCCCGTCAGAACGGAATGGTTCAGTGCACAAACCAGCTCGGTCTGGGCAGTTGCCAGGGCGTGGAACGGACAGTTCGCCATAACGATGGTGTGATCGGTACGGCGTGGCTCGTAGCCGCGATCCGCAAGAACGCGTACGGCGAGATTCAGGGCTGCCTCAGCCGTCGAAGGGTCGTCCGCCGCGGCCCTGCCGATGGCTGCCCCGTGCGCGGCCGCGGCGTTCCTGAGTGCATCTCGTATCGGTACTCCCTTGCGCTCCGATTCGGCGATGGCGTCAGCCATGATGTGGCCGGCGAGTTCGTAGTCTCGGGCCGGCACTGCTACGGCGAATTCCCTGCTTCCCCGTCGGTAGCGCTTGGCGGGACGTCCCGCGCCCGGCCCGGTACGCCCGGTCAACCGGACGTAGTCAGCCTCGAGAAAGCCCTCGGCCTCAAGCCGATCAAGATGGAATTTCGCCTTGTGACGGGCAATTCCAACCGCGTGCGCCGCCTGATCTCGGCCTACCGGCTCACTTTGCGAGCACACGAAGCGGTACAGCTCGCGGCGTACCGGATCGGCCAGTACGCCGATACCGGTGACGTTTCGGTCGAAGCCCCGCAACGCTCCACTCCTAACGGACAGATGTCTTGACGATAGACGATCGCGGGTCTAACGTCTAGATGAGTATCCGATAGAAGCGCGCATCACCGAAAGAAGGGGCCGAAATGTCCATTGCCGCTCTGATCACCTGGATCATCACCGCCGGGTTCGGATTCTTTATGCTGATCCGCTGGGCAACCCGTGGCGGAGTGCGGCATACGGAGGGGGCGGGAACAAACCTTCCGCCGTACCGAGTATTCACACATTTTGGGCTGGCCGCCGCTGGGCTCATCCTGTGGATCGTTTATCTCGTCACCGATAGCACGCTGCTGGCTTGGATTGCATTTGCCGATCTCGTCGTCGTTGCCAGCATCGGCCTGATAATGGTCTTGCAGTGGGCCAAGGACGGTCGAGCCGCCATGGCGGCCGCCGCGGCTACCGGTGGTCCGTTCCGGGCCGATGCTAGCGGAGTTGATCTTGCTGAGCAGCACATACCCCGTCCACCAGTTGTGCTACACGGAATCTTTGCGGTAAGCACAGTCGTCCTGGTGCTGCTTTCCGCGCTGGGCGTCGGCGGAAGCTGAACTGTCTACCGACAAGCCGATTAGTCCAGGCGGAGGTTCCGGTCTAATCAGAGATACATACCAACTGTGATCGCTGAGGAGCACGCCATGACAACCACCGAGTGGACAACCGACACCAAAGGCGTCGGTCAATACGCAGAAATCAACGGCCTCAACCTCTATTTCGAGACCTTCGGAACCGGCCGCCCGATGATCTTGCTACACGGCGGGCTTGGGTCGGGCGAGATGTACGGGCCGATCCGTCCGGCGCTAGCCGAGCGTCATCAGGTCATCGCCGTCGACCTGCAAGGCCATGGCCGCACTGCAGATATTGACCGGGCGCTCGACGTCCGGCTCATGGCGGATGACATCGCCGGTCTCATCGACCACCTAAGGCTGGACAAGCCAGACGTCGTCGGTTATTCGCTGGGCGGCGGCGTGGCGTTCCACACGGCGGTGAAGTATCCAGCCAAAGTGCGGCGGCTCGTCGTCGCCTCGACCCACATCCGATCCGACGCCATCTATCCAGAGATGCGCGCTCAGCAGGTCCAGGTGAACGCAGCCGCTGCTGAATTCATGCACGACACACCGATGTACCAGCTATACCAGCAGGTCGCGCCACGGCCGGAGGACTTCCCTCGGCTGCTGGACAAGGCTGGCGAATCCATGGCGCACGATTTTGACTTGAGCGAGGAGGCTCGCAACCTTCAGGTGCCGACGCTCATCGTGGCCGCGGACGCAGATATGGCACCGCCGAGGCACTACGTCGAGTTCTTTGAATTGCTCGGCGGCGGCCTCCGCGATGGCGGCTGGATGGGCGAGGGCCGGCCGGATGGTGGCCACGCCCTCGCGATCTTGCCTGGCCTGACCCACTACAACGTCTTCAGCTCACCACTCTTCGCAGCGGCGACCTTGGCCTTCCTGGACGACCAGCCGAGCTGACAGGCGCTGGTGATGTAACCTATACAGTTCTCGCAGGCACCCCAATAGCCGCCTCGGTCGTTACACGGACCGAGATCATCGGTCCCATGCGATCACCAGAGAGAGCCGCCGTCCGCGGGCTCTTCGCCGCTCTGGATTGGATCGCGGTAACGGAGGAGATCGCAGATCAGGCTGGGAGGTTGGCGCGTCGCTACCGAGCCTCACACGGGTCCGTCGACGTCATCGACTATCTCGGCCGCTACGGCGCAGGAGTTCGGTGCGGATCTGTGGACTCGAAACGTTCGGCACTTTCCGATGTTCGCTGGACTCGCCGCACCCTACTGAGGTCGAATTTCCGACGCATTGCGGAGTTTGAAGCAGCAACATGCGGTTTCGGTGTCGAAAAGTCCGCACGGGTCGGAAATTCAACCCAAGCGAGCTGGCTGACGCCCCACCTACTCGCCTGACGCCCCACCATCTCTGCCGACGCCCCACCTATTTGTGGGGCGTCGAGCGAGTATGTGGGGCGTCGCGCGATTACTTGGGAATCCAGTGCGCCAGACTCCACCAGCACTCGCCAAATTTCCGCCCATTGCGGAGTCTTGAAGCAGCAACACGCGGCTTTGGTATCGAGAAGCCCGCATTGGTCGGAAAATCTAGACCTGTTCCTCCGATGAGACCAAGCGAGCTCGCTTCGGCCAGCCGTCAAGCACCAACGTCATTCCCGAGCCCAGAAGCCAGACATCCTTTGCGAGCCCGATACCCTCCGGCGTAGGCCTAATGCTGCCCTCTTTGCGCATGCCCGGAGTCTGCAAATACAGCTGCACCAGCCCGGCCGCGAATCCGGTCAACGCGACGCCGACCAATGCTGAAGGCACGAACGGAATCAGCAGCGCCACACCAAGTGCAATCTCACCGGTCGACAAGATCTTCGCAAACTGCTCAGGCGGAATCTTCTTCAGCGCCGGGATCGCGTTGGACGCCATGCCGTGTACGCCCTGCGCGGCTTCGCCCTCCAAATTCTGCTTGTTCAGGCCGGAGTTGAGGATGTACGCGCCGGTGGTAACGCGTAGCGGTATGTGAGCCAGCTTCATTCAGCACTCCTTGTGGTGGACATCGGAAGATCGGCGATCATCCGGCGGATTTCAGGAAGCACAGCAGGATAAATCTGATGACCGCCCGGATGCGGCAGTTCTACCACTTCGGCACCGCGCTCTCGCAACTGGCTGGCCAGCTGCTGTGTCACCCGGCTTGCGATCATGGGATCCCGATCACCGTTGGAAATGATCACCAAGGTTCCACCAAGATCAACATCTGGCGGCTCCGCGTACGGAATCATGGCGGCGAGCAACACCGCACCAGCCAGCAGCTCCGGCCGCCGCAAGAGCATCGCCGAGGCGATGTTGGCACCATTGGAGAACCCCACGGCGACCAGCGAACGCTTCTCGATCCCGTACGCGGCGCTGGCCGTCACGACGAATTCGGCAAGATCATCAGCCCGATGACGCAGGTCGTCCTCATCGAAGACTCCCTCCCGTATCCGACGGAAAAATCGCGGCATGCCGTTCTCCACAACGGTGCCGCGTACCGAGAGCACCGCCGCACCAGGCGAAAGATGATCACGTAGCGGCAGCAGGTCATGTTCGTTCCCGCCGGTGCCGTGCAACAGCAACAGCGGTGGGCCGGCGGTTGGGTCGTCGGCCGGCACAAAAACGTGAGGCCGCTCCAAACCGGTCTCTCCGGAGATCATGGGATGTCCAGATCAAGCTTGAGCGGCGGAAGGGCGGCCGCAATCTGTTCTCGGTTGGGTTCCAGCCACGGCGGCAGTTTGAGACTGCGACCCAGCTCCAGCAGTGGTTCGTCGACAGCGAATCCAGGTGCGTCGGTTGCGATCTCGAACAGCACTCCTCCCGGCTCCCGGAAGTAGATCGACTTGAAATATTGCCGGTCAATGATGTCGGTCACTGATACACCGCGCGCTCTCAACTCCTGCTGCCACAGCGACTGAGTTGCCAGATCCGGCGCCCGGAAAGCCACGTGATGGACCGTGCCGCCCGCCTGCCAGCCGCGGTCGCGAACCCCGGCAAATACATCGACCAAGGCCCCAGAGCTGCCGCCGGCCATACCGAACCGTGACCGGTCCCCCTCCTCACCGGTCAGCTGCATGCCCAGCAGTTCGGTCAACATCGTGGCCGATGGATCGAGTTGCCGCTCTGACAAGGTGATGGCGTGCAGCCCGCGAACCGCATGCTCGGCCGGGATGTCGCCGACCCCATCCCAGCCCGAACGATGATCACCTTGCGAAGCCACAAGATCAATGATCATGCCATCGGGATCACGAAAAGTGAGGACCTCCTCCTCGTCTCGGCTGCGCGGCGGATCGAAGTCCACACCCAATGCCTTGAACCGCTCCTGCCACCAGCCGATCGCCGATGCTGGCACGCTAAAAGCCGTCGTGGTCGTCATACCGGCGCCCTGGCGGCCCTGCGGCACGCCCGGCCAGGGAAAGAAGGTCAGCAGAGTTGAGGGGCTGCCCTTCTCATCGCCGTAGTAGAGGTGATAGGTGTCCGGCGCGTCGAAGTTCACCGTCTGTTTGACCAGACGCAGACCCATGGCCTTGGTGTAGAAGTCCACATTGGACTGTGGGTCGGTAGCGATCGCGGTTACGTGATGTAAGCCGTGCGGGCTGACCTGCGTCATGATCATCAATTCCTCTCTGCCGGCCAGCTATCCCAGTACGGCAATAACAACTACCTAACCAACATCTTCCTCGGTGAAGTTAGAGAGGCGAGAGTGCCTCATACTTGGTCATGCATGCGCCTCCGCGGTGGTCACGCCGCTGAGCCTCGAAGCCCACCCCGTGTTGATTGCTTCGCTCGCTCGCGCTCGCTCCGCGCGGATCGCGCCTTTGGGACGCGCCTACTTCGTCGTCGCTCGCAGCCAAAAGCGCGTCTGCTCGTTCCTCCTCAGCACGGCCCGTGGCGCGATCCGTAGAGTCGCCACGTGGCCAGGATGTCTGCTCAGGAGCTCGCCGACCTCGTCCCGTGCTCGCTCGACCACGTTCGACATCTCCAAGCGCTCGGACTGCTGACGCCTGAGGAGGGGACGTACGACTCGACCTCGGTTCATCTGGTGCGACTCATGGACGGATTTAAGGAGGCGGGTGTCTCACTCGACGAGGTAGGCCGTGGGGTCGCCGCCGGTGAACTGTCGTTCCCGCTCGGGTTGTTTATGCCGGAGCTGGCCGCGCGCACGGCAACCTTTGACAAGCTCGGCAAGGAGCTGGGTCGATCGCCGGAGCTCTTGCGGCGCCTCAGCTTCGAGGTCGGGCTGCCGCCGCTCGCCGAGGACCGGGTACGTGCCGAAGACGCCGAGATCCTCAAGCTGATCGTGATGCGGCTCGATTTAGCCACAGACGAGGAGCTCTCCCGGTTTGCACGGCTCTACGGCGGCGCCGTGCAGCGGATGGTCACCTCCGGGCTGGAGTTCTTCGACCAGGCCGTACGGCAACGCGTCGCCGGATTCGATAACCTCTCGAACGAGGAGAAGGACGCGCTCATCTACCAGAAGGCAGGCGATTACACCGAGCTCGTCGCATCGATCGTCCCATGGCTCCAGCGACGACACCGCGAACACTCGGTCCTTGCGTATGTCGTCTCGGTGACCGAGGAGTTCATGGAGCAACGCGGAATCAGACCGCCACAGCCGAAGCAGCCGCCGGCAATCGCGTTCCTCGACCTGACCGGATATACGGCTTTTGCCGAGGAACATGGCGACCAGGCCGCGGCCGACCTGGCAACCGATCTCGCGGCCGTCGTCAGCCAGGCCGCGAAAGCGCACGACGGCCGGGCGGTCAAGTGGCTGGGTGACGGAGTGATGTTCCATTTCACCGATCCCGGGCGAGCCGTCTTGGCCGCACTTGACCTGGTCGACGAGACGGAGCACACAATCCGTGTCCCGGCGCGGATGGGCGTCAACCCAGGCCCCATCATCGCGCAGGAGGGCGACTACTTCGGCCGTACGGTCAACATCGCCGCACGCATCGCGGACTACGCGAGACCACACGAGGTACTGGTGAGTGAGGACACGCGCCAGGCTGTGGGCGGGGACGGCGTCGAGTTCGAACTGATCGGCGACGTCGCGCTCAAGGGCGTGTCAGAGTCGGTGCGCCTCCACCGAGCGTTGCGGCCCTAAAGCAATCAGCACATGCGCATGGGCGGGTGGGTGCAGCCCCCGGCGCCTGGCCTGCCGCAGTGGGGACGGACATGGATTTCAACGTGCAATGGGACACCCGCGCCGCCGAGGTCGTCGCTGCCACTGCTCGGCTGACATTGGTAACGCTCTCCGCAACGCTGAGTGCCTACCTTCGCCGATCGGATTTGCCGTGGCTCCGGGCTGCAGGACCACTGGGAGCATTGCTGGCCCGGCAGGGCGAGGCGCATGGACAGACGACTCACATGGAGAAACTTGGGCGTGAGCACTCGGCGCTGCCCGATGATCTACTGAACTTTCAGTACGACCCGGTTGCCTGCGCCATTGCCGTCGGCTGGTCGGGCGCAACTCTGAAGCAGATGCGCCTCCGACCCATGCGGCGGAACGGTCTGCTGACGTTCCAGGCCCATCCCGGAGGCCGACCGACTCAGGTCGTCCTTGATGTCGATGGCGCCGGCTTCGGCGAGGTGTGGCTGTCCGCAGTTGAGGAAGCGGGCCGCCTGCACTGAGGGGCAGACTGATCATGTGCGGTTGCCCGAACGCCCAAGGTCACCCACTGGGATCACACCCAGAACTTCTGCGGCCTGGCGGAAAGTTGGTGGTGCTTAGCTTGGCTCGAGGAGCTGTTCTTCCGACACACTCTGTGGTGGAAAAGCCGGCGTCACACGAGGTCTGAGCGACTACTCCAACCACTCAGTGACAAACCTGACATTGGCGTGGATGTGTACGCCCTCGTACCGTCCGGTCCAGTGCGCGGCCGTCAGATGCTCAGAGAGCTGACGACCCCTGAGGCTCGCTCTTGGCCGGACCGCCAAGCTTGTCCTCTTCCTCATATTCGAACTGAATTGGATCGATATTGCGCTCCCTCAGCAGCGCATCAATCTTCGCCTCGAGCCGGTCATCACTCTCCTTGGACTGCGATGAGCCCCAGAAGTAAAACAGCGCGAGCCCAGCCGCCTGCCACACCAGCTGCAAAAACTCCGACTGCCAGTTCTCAAGCGTCGAGGAGAAGAACTGAGGGAGGAAATCAGACCACGTGAACGGCTGGCCGTGCTGCTCAGCCTCGTTGCGTACCGTAATCATCTGGAACACGAATTGGCCGATCCAGGACAACAAGAAGAAGGCGCCGGTGACCAAGCCAAAGGAGTACGCCTTATAAAACCGCGGACGCTTCGGCCGTTCACTACCGTCGCTGCTACTCATCATCGAAACACCTTTCGACTTGTGACTTCAACCCCCAGGGCGACCCATGAAGTACCCGACGCACTGCGTCGCGAAACAGTTGGGCTCAGAGCCAGACGTTTCCAGGCACGTAGCTGCGGGTATCCATAGCCAGACAATCGGCAAGCGGCAAGCAGCGGGCCCCTCAATAATCACGAATTGCACTCACAATGACCAAGCACCGTCTCATCCGAAGCTCACCGTCAGTCGTGCTGGAAGCCGCCTATGTCGGACATGAGCCTTTCGACAGCCGCGCCTTCGCGGAGATACAACATTGGCGTGGGCTGGTCGAATCGGAGCGCGACAATGCCGTGCACTGGTACCACCATCTGCGTGGAATCGGTGAGGTGGGGTGTTGTCTCGCGGTGGATCAGGGGGTCTATGGCGCAGTCGCGCACTTCACTGCGACGGCGCCACCTCGTCAGCGGATGCCTAAGCCGGTCTTGAAGATCGCATTGTCGTCCTGGTCATATCTCAAGCTCGCCGACCTAGCGAGGATTGCCGAGGCGCGCACCGTTGATCACGGCGCGGGTTCCGGAGAGTAGCGTCCGGCGAGGCCCGTCAGTTGGTGCGCGGTCCCGTTGTGACCAGTTTTGCCGCTTCATCTGGGGGTAGGTGCACCGAAAGGCCCTCTGTAGTTGTGGCAGATGATGAAAGGAGATAGCTATGACCGGCAACCCCGAATTCGGCAATGTCACTGGGACCAGAGACAAGGACTACGACATCATCTGGTTCACCGAAGCCTGTCTTAGCAACGTTTTGCGGCTGGAAACCTATATCGAAGATGCGGCGCTGGCCGGTGATGATGAATTGGCGGAGTTTTTCCGCCGGGCCCAGCACGAAAGTCGTAAGGGCGCCGAAGAGGGAAAGAAGTTGTTGGCCAAGCGCCTCAGGGTTGGAGTCTAATCCAGCTCCAAGGCCCAATGTGCCGCGAAAGGAGGCGTTGATGGCAGTTACCAGCTTTCAAGACTTCGATCTGGCCGATGCCGACCGCGACTGGGACGGCGATGCGGCGGACAAGCGAGTCCGCAAATGGGCCAATGCGGAGGATGAGCCGAATCAGAAGTATCGCGATGCACATGTCTGGTACGACGCTGACAACAAGGACAACTTCACCGCGTACAAGCTGCTGATCTGTGATGTCGTGAAAGGCAAACTTGTGGCCGTACCGCGTGCCGTGATGGCAGCCGGCGGGATCATGCAGGGCGCTCGCGGCGGCGTCGACATCCCGAAGTCAGAGGTCGATCGAGTCAAGAGCCACCTCGCGAAGTACTACCGCAAGATGGATCGCACGCCTCCGTGGGAAGACTAACGACCCTGGCCCTGTGACATTGGGGCGGGTTATGCCGCGACTAGTACGCGTCGGCTCCCAGACCCGCATGGCGCCTGGCTCCCGGCCTTGAGTGCCGCTCGCGGCGAAAGGAGAAAGACCCATGGCGCGATTCAACCCAGTTGCCTGCACCGCCGAGCAGGCTCAGCTTCGCGAGGGCACGCGTTGGGATGATCGCTACTCCGAGCTGCTCCACGTCGACATCCTGGCGGGCCGGGTCTTTCGCGACGAGATCAACGAGGACGGGATGCTCTCCCCCGTTCGCAGCTATGAAGTCCCAGGGACTGTCGGGGCCATCGCCCCTATTCAGAACGATGATGGTTGGATGCTTGCGACAGGCCGGAACATCAGCTACCTGCGCCCCAACGGCGACCTGCGGCTCGTTGCCGAGGTCGCAGGTGAGGCGACTCGGATGAACGATGCCGCCTGCGACCCGCAAGGTCGGTTCTGGGCAGGAACCCTCGCGAATGATCAACATCCCCGCGGCGGATCACTGTATCGGCTAGAACGCGACGGACGAGCCGAGCTGATCCTCGACGGGCTGACGATTTCCAACGGACTGGGCTGGAGTCCCGACAGTCGCACCATGTATCTCGCCGATAGCGGCCCAGGCGTCATCCATGCGTTCCGATTCGATCCCCAAGACGGCAGCATCTCCGACGACTGGGTGCTAGTCGACATTCCGGAGGATGTTGGATCACCCGACGGATTGACCGTCGACGCCGAGGGCGACCTGTGGGTCGCGATCTACGGAGGCGGACGGGTGCAGCGCTACTCCCCCGCCGGCGAGTTGCGCGAGGAGCTCTTCGTGCCGGCCGAACAGACCACCTGCTGCGCGTTCGCGGGATCGGGGCTGCACCGGCTCTATGTCACGACGGGGACCGAAAACTGGACCGACGAACAACGCCGGGCCGAACCCGGCGCGGGCCTGGTCTATATGTTCGAGACCGACGCAACCGGTCAGTCGGCCGCGCCTTTCCGGCCCGACGCGGCCTGGTGGAGAACCGCGATCTCGTAAGAAAGTGGGTCATGGATTCCGTCGATTTGCTCGTGCACTCCCCCGTATCAGATGTCCTCACCCTGGCCCGACGGTTCGAACCGGTACTGCGCTACACCCAGGGGGAGTTGTTCTTCCCGATGCCGGTGGAGCGCTACGTCGAGGCGGCTGCCTTGTTTCGGCGTACGCCCGGAAAGAAAGCGCCCGAGCTGGTGGCGCCGGCGACCACGCTGGATCTCTCGACGTTGATCACCCACGCCGCTGAGCGCGGCGCAGTCGACCTCGAACTGCACTTCGTCGACAAGCCCTTGAATCGGTCGGCGTACCGCCGCTGGCGACGTCGCCCGGATCGAGCCAAGTTTCAGGGCGGCAGCCCCTTCGCCATGGTCGGCATGTTCGGCCGCATCATCGATTCGATCATGCGGCTGTCGTTGATCATGCGCGGCAAGGTTCCGGGCGGCTTCGCCGCCGCCGCCCAGGTCAGGTTCCAAAAATCGGGACCACTCGCGCCCACGTACTACGTCCGCGCCGTTCGGGACGCCGGATATCTGGTGTTGCAGTACTGGTTTTTCTACGCCATGAACGACTGGCGATCAACGTTCGGCGGAGTAAACGATCATGAAGGCGACTGGGAACAGATCACCCTCTTCCTCACCGAACCGGATGAAGGCGAGCCACAACTGGCTTGGGTCGCCTTCTCAGCTCACGATGAGGTCGGAGATGATCTACGACGGCGCGTCGACGATCCCGATCTCCAGCTCGTTGACGGAACTCACCCGGTCGTCCATGCCGGCGCTGGGTCACATAGCGGCACTTACCTGCCCGGTGACTACATCGTGACGGTGGCTCCTCCAGCACTGGAACGAGTCACCCAATGGTGGCGCCGCTTCGCTCGCGTGATCATGCTGGGAACCCGAAGGCGCCAGGAGCGCTCGGGGATCGGCCTGCCCTTCATCGACTACCGGCGTGGCGATGGCGCCTCGGTGGGACCGGGCACCGAACAGGCCTGGACACCCGTCGTGATCGATGATGTGACCCTATGGGTGCGGGACTATCGCGGTCTGTGGGGATACGACACCCGGGATCGGTTCGGCGGGGAACGGGCTCCGGCCGGACCACGGTATGAGCGCGACGGCTCCATTAGGGCGGCGTGGGATCGCCCGGCGGCTTGGGCTGGATTGGACAAGGTGCCACCGACCTCATCCGATGAGCGGTACGTCCTGCAGCGGCGAGCTGATGACATCGCGGTCGAATTGGACGCGGCGCAGGCTCGACTCACCGACGAGATCGCCAGACTGCGCTCGCTCCACGAAGGAACGCGCGCACTCGCCGCTGACGGCGCGCCCGCCCCGATTGGCTATGTGGCAGCACAGGCAGCCGTCGATGCGGCGCGCGACGAAATCGCAGGATTGGAGGCCGAGAAAGAAGCGGTGTCGAAGTCCCTGGTGAAGGCATTGCCGCCGCAGCCCGTACATGCCCATCTCCGACATCGCCCGCTACCTGATCAAGACACCCTGCACCGAGCAGGTCGCACACTGCGTTTCTGGGCAGCCATCTCAGTCTCGGTACTGCTGCTGGCTGTTGCCGCACTTGTCATATACGGCACCGCTCTGGGAGTGACGGGATTGATCGGGATTCTGATCATCATTGCCGGCATCGAGGCACTGCTCCGGGGCCGGCTGCTGGCGTTCCTGGCCAGCCTGGTGATCACATTTATGATCTTCTTCGGTATCTACCTCGCCGTGACCAACATCAGAATTGCCATCGCCGGCGCACTCGTGTTGGCTGCGTTCGCCTTGCTGCTCTCGAATCTGGCTAACTACCTGCGCCGCCGCTAACCCGACTTGTCGGTTCAGGATTTCCCGCCCTTACGCCGGCGCAGCGTCGCGCCATATACCGCCGCCTGAGTACGCCGTTGCATGCCTAGCTTGGTGAGCAGACCGGATACGTAGTTCTTCACCGTCTTCTCGGCCAGAAACAGCCGTTCGCCGATCTCTCGGTTTGTGCAGCCATCAGCGATGAGATCGAGGATCTCCCGCTCTCGAGCGCTCAGCCTGCCAGCTACCGGATCTGGCTCAACGGGATTGCGCAGCCGGTCAAGCAACTTCTCGGTCACTGCAGGGTCCAGCAGGGACCGCCCTGCGGCGACCTGCCGGATGCCCTCGACCAGATTGTTTCCACCAATCTGTTTGAGCAGGTATCCCGAAGCGCCCGCCATGACCGCGGCGAAGAGAGCTTCGTCGTCGTCGTACGAGGTGAGGATCAGGCATCGCACGTTCTCATGCGCGGAGCGGATCTCGCGGCAGACATCGATGCCACTGCCGTCCGGCAGTCGAGCGTCAAGTAGCGCGACGTCCGGGGCGGCGGCGGGAATCCGATGCAATGCATCGCGGGCCGTCGCGGCCTCGCCGACGATGATCAAATCATCGGTCGTGGTCAGTAGATCGGTAAGTCCACGTCGAACCAGTTCATGATCGTCAAGGATAAAAACACGGATGGGCCGATGGCTCGTCACAGGCGGATCGGTATGGACCATTGGAGCCGGAGCCCTCCCTCGGGTGAGTCGCTGATATCGAGGTAGCCACCATGGCGCTCGGCCCGTCTGCTGAGGTTTGCCAGGCCGCTGCGGCGCGTACTGCCGCAAAGGCCTCGCCCGTCGTCGATCACGGTCAGATCCAGTCGCTGCTTATCGGCCTGAATCCGTACCCGGATGTGCTTAGCGTGCGCATGCTTGGCGACGTTGGTCAACGATTCTCGCAGCACTGCGTCAACGTCAGCAATGATCGTATCGTCGGAAATCGTGTTCAGCGGCCCGACGAGCTGCAGGTCTGGACGGGTTGCCAAGAAGGGCGCGAGCTGGTCGACAACAGCCAGGGCCGTGCCGCGTAATGATCGAGCGGAATCATCCTGGAGGGCGAAGATTGTGCTGCGAATCTGCCCGATCGTCTCGTCGAGCTCTTCAACGGTGCGCGTCAAACGCCGATCAACAGCCTCGTCGCCTATTGCCGTGGCAATGCTTTTCAGGCTGAGCCCGGTTGCAAAGAGCCGCTGAATCACGTGATCATGCAGGTCGCGCGCGATCCGGTCCCGATCTTCCAGTACACCCAGTCGTTGTTGATCAACCCTGGCCTCACTGAGTTCCAGGGCGATCGCCGCTTGACCGGCAAAGGTTTGGGCCATATCCAAGTCGGAATCGTTGAACGGCGCACGGGGCGGCGTGCGACCCACCACGATCGCGCCACGCGGACCGGTCTCACCGCGAAGCGGAAGCGCCATCGCATCGCTTACCGGCACGTATGGCCGCAAATGCAGATTGACGTCCGGATGTTGATCAACAGACTGCACGCTTACGCCGTGACCCTCCCGCATGGCTTGCCAGGCAATGCTGTTGTGAGTCGGGTAGCGAACTCCGATGAGGTCCCGTTCCGATGAACCTGTGGCGACGATGACCTCTAACTGGACCGGATCATCGTCTGTCGGCCTCACCAGGCTGACAACATCCGCGGAGGCCAAGCGCTTCACGCTGGTCACAATGTGGCGCAGCGTCTCCGAATAGTCGGCCTCGGGATCAAGCAGTTGCCGACTGATCTCGCCCGAGGCTCTCAGCCATTCCTGTCGCTTCCGCGACTCCTCGTAAAGCCGGGCATTCTCGATCGCAATCCCCGCTGTCGCAGCCAGCGCCAAGATCAACTCCTCGTCCTCGGCGGTAAATGGGCTGCCATCGAGGCGATCGGTCAAATACAGGTTCCCGAACACTGCGTCGCGGCTACGAATCGGTACGCCGAGGAAGGTTGTCATCTGCGGATGTTGGTCCGGAAGGCCCACCGATCGCGGATCATCGGCAATTCTGGTAAGCCGAATGGGCTTGGGATCGGTGATGAGTGCACCCAGCAAGCCACGTCCCTGAGGCAAATCATGGCAGGGTTCTGACAGCGATCCGCCGATCGCCCGGAGAGCATCCTCATCCATACCCACGTGCAGGAACTCCTTGAGCGAGCCGTCGGCCCCGATAACGCCGAGCGCCGCGTACTTTGCCCCCGAAACATCTTTTGCGGTGTCAAGAATTCGGCGCAGCACCGCCGGGAGGGAGAGCTCTTGAACAATCGACCGGTTGGCGATCAGCAGCCGCCGCAACCGCTGCTGAGCTGTCAGGATCACCGATGCCTGGTCGACGAGCTGACCCATCAGCAGTTCGACAGTCAGTCGTGGATCCTCGTCGGGGTCCGTGGAGAACGCGGGCCCCGGCTCGCTGCCTCCGCCTTTAGCCACCATATTTAGGCCAGACTACCGACGAGCGGAATATCGGATTCCGTACTCCGCGACTTGTCAGACTCCGGGTGGGCTATAGCCCATCTGGAGTCTGACAAGTCGGCTTCTTTAGCCGCGCTGGATTTGAATGCGGCGGGAAACTCCCTCACCAGAGGGCTTGGGCATCCGGATTTCAAGGACGCCGTCCCGGTACGTCGCGGAGACGACTTCAGGTGACGTACCGGCCGGAAGCCGTACCTGCCGGACGAAGCTGCCGTACCGGAATTCGCTATGGAACCCGCGGTCGCCCATCTTTTCGCGGTTGCTCTCGCGACGCTCTGCCGAAATTGTCAGGACGTCATTCTCGACTGAAACATCGATGTCACGCTCGGGATCGACACCCGGCACCTCAGCTCGAACCACAAGCTGGTCCCCATCGACAAATTCCTCGACCTTGATGTCGCGGAATGGCCAGTTCATCCCGCCGAAAGGCCCGGCGGTCCACAGGTCTGACAGGTCTCTTGGCCAGGACCAACGAGTGCTCAGACTGGACGACGACTTGCCTTCCTTCGATTCGCCGTACGAAGACTGTGTCATCCCGGATTCAGCCTGCCCCGATTGCGGTTGCGCGATCCCCGACTCAGGCTGTGATGTCTGTGGCTCTGGCTGCGGCGTCCCGGAATCAGGCTGCGTAGTCATGGAATCTCCTCTCGTCTGTGGGTGTGTGTTTTGGCTATCCCTTCACAGTGTCCCAAGATCCCGGATACCCCGAGACGACCGGCTCGACACATTCGGTTGCTGCCTGCCAGATGATCACCCGAGCAAATGGGCCCAGTTTCCGTACGCGGCGGGACTTTCGGCCCTACGGCCCGGATCAATTCGGGCGGGAAGCTGAAGTGGCGGGGCGGTGAAGTCATGCCAATCACGCGGGCCACCTTCACCGCCCCAGTAGCGCATGACGGCCAATGGTGCCGAGCGCCTCAACGAATGGAGTTGTCATGACCTCATCAGCAGGCTCCGAAACCTTCCCCGGCAATTTCGCCGAGCTGTCCGATGCCGAATGCAAGCAGCTCCTCGCCGAGCACACGGCCGGCCGGGTCGGTTTCATGGCACCTGAAGGTCCACAGATCCTGCCGGTTACATACCAATACCGCAACGGCAGCGTTATCTTCCGGACCTCTCCTCTTGGGGCTCTATCCGGGCTGGCCCGGCGGACCAATGTGGCCTTTGAGATCGACGCAATTGATGAGCAGAACAAGTCGGGTTGGAGCGTACTTGTCCTCGGCTTTGCCGAAGCAATGGCGCACAATTACCTGCTCACCTCGGCCTGGGAAACCGGCCCGGTGCCTTGGGCTGACGGAATCCGAAACCTGTTCATCGAGATCAAGCCTCGCAAGATCAGCGGCCGCGTGCTACGGGCAAATTCGGGCGATTAAGGCCTCGGCGGCCTGCTCATCGGGTCTGCAAGTCCACGTCAGCCCACGGCTCAAGCATTCCCAACATCCAGTCCCGGACCGGAAAATCAAACTGCGCTGCCACGCTCGTCGGCGCGTCTTGGAGCGCTCGTTCCCAAGACAAGGCACGGGCCACCGAGCCGATGCTGCGAGCAAGGGCCACCCAGCGCAGCAGCTCTTTGCGGGTGGCGAGACTCGTGAACGGTTCGAGATAAGCGTCCCGCATCCGCAGCACCCGCGGGTCGCTAATACTGCCGCCATCGTGGAGCGCCCCTGCGTGAAACGCGATCGAGTTCAACGTCGACAGCATCGTCCCAAACGGATGGCCCACCGAGGTATCACCCCAGTCGATAATCCTGATCGACGACACATCTTCTACATCGCCTGGCCAGCAGACGTTGTTGGAGTGCAGGTCATCGTGCTGAATGCTGCCAGGCACCGGCGATGCGGCCAGCTCAGCGCAACGGTTCTCATACCTCGGCAGCATCCGCTCAACATCGGAGGCTTGCTCCGGCGTAAACCCGCCAATCTCGGCTGGCTTAGCAGACAGCTCGTCGAGCAGCCGGCGGTACTGTGCAGGCAGTTGTGACCGGGCTCCGATCCGGAACTCCAGTGATCAACAGTCGCTTCCGATGGACCGCCAGGTCGAGCTGAGCCTGGCCGTACCGGGGAAGCAGGAGCTCCCAGTACGACCACAGTTGCTCCGGTGCCACTTTGGACCGCAGGACCTGGCCGCCGTCCCAGGTAAGTGACCAAGGGCGGACCTCGTCGTACGCAGTGACATCCGGCGCCAAGCCCGGACACAGTTCACCGAGCACGGCGATCAGCGAGGCCTCGTACGCCGTTCCGCTGCCGTTGACCTTGAACCAGACCCGGCCGCTGCCCAAACCTTCTCTGGACGTGGTCTCGAAGCGGATGGCACTCGACCAGGCTCGGGCATGCGGTTGCTCCCATTCGCCGGTGAGCCGGGCGCCACGCGGCGCGAGCTGCGCCGCAACCCAGGTGCGGACGTCGTCAATGAAGGCGGTGCTGGTCCACAGCGCTACCGGGTCGACGAGCATCGACATCAGCTCTCGAGTAGCCGCTTTAAAGTCGCTAGATCGGTCCGGATCGCCCGGGCATCCGCCTCGTAGTCGTCCTCAGGCCGGTCGGCCTGTCGACGAAGCGTGAACACCACCTCGCAACCGGCGTCATGGGTAATCACCCGCATCGGGTTGTTGAAGGTGGTGCCGTCCGACAGCGTCACGTCGTGATCGAGTACGAAGTATGGATTCTCCGGCACGAAGGCAACCTCGATCTTGCCCATGGGCGACTCGGCAAACCAGCGTCCATCCCGCTCCTCGATGGAGCCACTCAATCCGGCGGCCCAGTTGGGCAGGTTTGCCGGATTCACAACGTAGGCATAGACCTCGGCAGCTGGGCGCTCGATGTAAATGCTGATGTGCTGTGATTCGCGCATCCCCAGACCTTAGTTCGCACGGCCTCGCTCTTCGGGCGAAGCGATCAAGCACGGCAGCATTATCAGCGACGCGCATCTTCGGCCAAACTCGCTGGCCGCGACATGCGCGCAATCCCCGATCGCATCGCCGCCGAGAGTGCAGTATGAGCTATGGCCGCGACGCCGCCGGTTGCCCGTACGCCCAAGGCTCCGGATCGTGCACCGGCCGGCCGCCCTCGGCTGCGGGTGCGCTGGGATCGGGTGAGTGTGCTGGTCGCCCTGGTGGCTGTGCTGGCCACCGTCATCGTTCACAGCATGGTCGCCGCTGTACGGAACAACCTCAAAAGCGTTGAGGCCAAGCCGGCAGCAACCACTGTTGTCCCTGCACCCTCTGCCGCTTCCCAACCCAAATGCCCGCGACCGATGCCTGGGGTTGTGCGTACTGCGCCGGTGATCCACGGTGAAACCGGTGAAGCACAACCGACTGTGGCATTGACCTTTGATGACGGTCCCGGTCCATTGACCACCGATGTGCTGGATGTGCTGCAGCAAAATGACGTGCACGCGACATTCTTTGTGATCGGCCAGAACGCTGCTAGCGAGCCTGAAATGCTGCAGAGAATTGTCGCTGACGGTCACGCGATAGGTGATCACACTTGGTCGCATCCCATTCCAAGCGCCAAACCTGGATGGAAGGCGAGCACGCTGACCAAGCAAATCTCGCGCACCCGGCAGGCGATCGTCGACGCCACCGGGCGCGAGCCATGCCTGTTTCGTCCCCCAGGAGGGATCGTCAAGGGCGCTGAGCGGGTTGCCCACGCCGCTGGTCTTTCGGTGATCTTGTGGTCAGTCGACACGCGTGACTGGGCCGCTCCACCTAGCAGGAATTTCGCATCCGTCATCCAGAAACGAGCTGCTGCCGGGCTCAAGGAACAGCATCCGGTGATCTTGCTTCACGATGGCGGGAACCGTATGGCGACAGTTGCCGCTTTGCCGGGCATCATCAACGACTACCGCGCCCACGGCTACCGATTCGTCACCCTCGACGAGCTCGGCTAACTCGCCGACACCCATGCCGTCCAGCCTCGAATTTCCGACCGATGCGGAGTTTCGAGTTGCGTGCTTCGCACCACCGCGAGTACGAGGCGCTCAGGTCTCCAGCACGTACGTCCCAGGTGCGTCGGTAATCGGCCGATACTTCCGGTTACCCATCCGCGGCGGCTTCCGCATCCCGCCAGCTCTGTCCCCGATCCACTTGGCCCAGTCTTCCCACCAGGTCACTGGATGGACGGTGGCGACCGCCAGCCACTCATCTGGATCCGGCGGCAACGGCTGGTCGCCCTCCAAGACATAGTGAATCGACTTCGGGCTCGGAGGATTCACAATGCCTGCGATGTGGCCCGAGTTGGAGAGCACGAACCGTACGTCCCCACCAGGTAGCAGCGCACCGGCGTAGGAGCTACGCCACGGCGCAATGTGATCTTGCTCGGCTGACAGGAAATACAGGTCCTGGTCAACTTTTTCAAGATCAAGTTGCTGCCCGGCAAGTTCCATGACGCCCCTGG